>Ga0207878_100053_pt1 | contig 166732 bp, 161 predicted proteins | sample LinPmetageLP41_FD_184053 | JGI IMG/M metagenome (GOLD analysis project Ga0207878, IMG submission 184053) | Marine viral communities from the Pacific Ocean - LP-41 (SPAdes) | ecosystem: Environmental > Aquatic > Marine > Oceanic | place: Pacific Ocean | collected 2010-08-27
AACAACCGGCATCTTAATTATTAAGATTGTTTCGGTCGTTTTTTTATGCTCTTTAAATGCTCTTTATATTGAGGTTTAAGAATGTCAAATCAACGCATTCGTATTCGCCTAAAAGCTTTTGACCACCGTTTGATTGACCAATCAACGGCGGAAATCGTGGAAACTGCGAAACGCACTGGCGCACAAGTACGTGGTCCAATTCCACTACCTACACGCTTTGAACGTTTTACTGTACTTACATCACCGCACGTTAATAAAGACGCGCGTGATCAGTACGAGATCCGCACCCATAAACGTCTGATCGACATCGTAGAACCAACTGACAAGACTGTAGACGCTCTAATGCGTTTAGACCTTGCTGCTGGTGTTGATGTTCAAATCAGCCTGGGTTAATCGAAAGATTAGAGAGGTTATAGGAAAATGGCATTAGGTCTAGTCGGTCGTAAAGTGGGTATGACACGTATCTTCACTGAAGATGGTGTATCTATCCCTGTGACAGTTATTGAAGCGACTCCTAACCGCATTGCTCAGATCAAATCTGACGCAACAGACGGTTATAACGCGCTTCAAGTAACCGCAGGCACTAAAAAAGCAAGCCGTGTAAACAAAGCTTCAGCGGGTCATTTCGCTAAAGCTGGTGTTGAAGCGGGTCGCGGTCTGTGGGAATTCCGCCTAAATGGTGGTGAAGGCGATTTTGAAGTAGGCGCAGAGCTTACTGTTGAATTATTCAACGAAATCAACAAAGTTGACGTAACCGGTACTTCTAAAGGTAAAGGTTTCCAAGGTGGTGTTAAGCGCTGGAATTTCAGCATGCAAGACGCTACACATGGTAACTCTCTATCTCACCGTGCTCCTGGTTCAATCGGTCAAAACCAATCACCTGGTAAGGTGTTTAAAGGTAAGAAAATGGCCGGTCATATGGGTGCTGAGCGTGTAACGACTCAAAACTTAGAACTAGTTCGCGTTGACGCTGAGCGTAACTTGCTATTAGTTAAAGGTGCTGTACCTGGAGCTATCGGCGGTGACGTTATCGTTAAACCAGCTGTTAAAGCATAAGTCCTGGAGATTTAGTGATGGAATTAGCAATTAAAGACGCTTCTGGCGCTCTTGAAGTTTCTGAAGCTACTTTTGGACGTGAGTTTAACGAAGCATTAGTACATCAAGTAGTTGTTGCATACGCAGCAGGTGCTCGTCAAGGTACTCGTGCTCAGAAGACACGTTCTGAAGTAAGCGGTGGTGGTAAAAAACCATGGGCTCAAAAAGGTACTGGCCGTGCACGTGCTGGTACAATCCGTAGTCCAATTTGGCGTTCAGGTGGCGTTAGCTTCGCAGCTAAACCACAAGACCACAGCCAAAAAGTAAACCGTAAAATGTACCGCGGTGCGATCAAAAGCATCTTATCTGAATTAGTTCGTCAAGAGCGTTTAATCGTTGTTGAAAGCTTTGGTTTAGAAGCACCAAAGACAAAAGAATTAGTTTCTAAGCTTAAAGAACTTGAGCTTAAAGATGTTCTTATCGTGACTGAAGAAGTAGATGAAAATCTTTTCTTATCGGCACGTAACCTTTATAAGGTTGACACGCGTGATGTAGCTGGTATAGACCCTGTAAGCTTAATTGCTTTCGACAAGGTACTTATTACAGCCGCTGCTGTTAAGCAACTTGAGGAGGCGCTAGCATGATCCGTGAAGAACGTCTTTTAAAAGTGATCCTTGCTCCACATATCTCTGAAAAAAGCACAATTGCTGCTGAAGAAAACAACACGATTGTTTTTAAAGTAGTAAATGACGCAACTAAAGCTGAAGTTAAAGCAGCAGTTGAGAAGCTTTTTGAAGTAGAAGTAACGGGTGTTCGCACACTTAACGTTAAGGGTAAAACAAAACGTACTGGCGCACGTTTCGGTCGTCGTAGCGACTGGAAAAAAGCTTACGTTACTCTTAAAGAAGGCAGCGAGCTAGACTTTGTCGGCGGCGCCGAGTAATAAGGGGATAGAATTATGGCACTTCAAAAGTGTAAGCCTACTTCTGCGGGCCGTCGTCACCTAGTTAAAGTGGTTAACCCAGATTTACATAAGGGTAAGCCATACGCACCACTTTTAGAGAAAAACTCTAAATCAGGTGGTCGTAATAACAATGGTCGTATTACGGTTCGTCATATCGGTGGTGGTCATAAGCAGCATTACCGTTTAATCGATTTTAAACGTACTAAAGATGGCATTCCAGCCACTGTTGAGCGTTTAGAATATGATCCAAATCGTAGCGCAAACATCGCTCTTGTATTATATGCAGACGGTGAGCGTCGTTACATTATCGCACCTAAAGGCTTAAAAGCTGGTGATGCAATCCAGTCTGGTGTTGATGCACCAATCAAACCTGGTAATGCATTACCTATGCGCAATATGCCTGTAGGTTCGACTGTTCACAACGTAGAATTAAAACCAGGTAAAGGTGCTCAAATCGCACGTTCTGCTGGTGCATACGTTCAAATCCTTGCTCGTGATGGTCAATATGTAACATTACGTCTTCGTTCAGGCGAAGTTCGTAAAGTTGAATCTGATTGTCGTGCGACTCTAGGTGAAGTAGGCAATGCTGAGCATATGCTTCGTTCACTTGGTAAAGCAGGTGCAAATCGCTGGCGTGGTATTCGTCCGACAGTTCGTGGTGTTGCCATGAACCCGGTTGATCACCCACACGGTGGTGGTGAAGGTCGTACATCTGGTGGTCGTCATCCTGTGTCTCCATGGGGTAAACCGACTAAGGGTGCGAAGACGCGTAAGAACAAGCGTACGGATAAATTTATAGTACGTCGTCGTACTAAGTAATATTGAGGAATAGCCATGCCACGCTCTCTCAAGAAGGGTCCTTTTATAGACCTACACTTGCTGAAGAAGGTAGAGAAAGCTTTGGAAAGCGGTGAAAAGAAGCCAATTAAAACTTGGAGCCGTCGTTCAATGATCATACCTAACATGATCGGATTGACCATTGCTGTCCATAATGGTCGCCAGCACGTGCCAGTTTTCGTTTCTGACGAAATGATTGGTCACAAACTAGGTGAATTTGCACCAACTCGCACTTACCGTGGCCATGCTGCGGATAAGAAAGCGAAGAAACGATAAGAGGGGAAGATAAATGCAAGCATTAGCTAAACATAAATTCGCCTCTGGTTCGGCGCAAAAAGCTCGTCTAGTTGCAGACCAAATTCGCGGACTACCTGTAGACCGCGCATTAGAAATCCTGGCGTACAGCCCTAAAAAAGCGGCTGTATTAGTTAAGAAAGTACTTGAGTCTGCTATTGCTAACGCAGAGCATAACGAAGGTGCTGACATTGATGAGCTTCGTGTAACTACGATTTTTGTGGACGATGGTCCAACAATGAAACGTATTATGCCACGTGCTAAAGGACGCGCAGACCGCATCCTTAAGCGTACAAGCCACATCACTGTTGTGGTTTCAGATAGCTAGGAGTATAAGTAATGGGACAAAAAGTTCATCCTACTGGTATTCGCCTAGGTATATCTAAACCTTGGGTTTCTACCTGGTACGCGAGTTCAAAAGATTTCTCTGATCAGCTTTTTGGCGATCACAAAGTACGTAAATTCCTTACTAAGGAATTAAAAGCGGCTTCTGTGTCTAAAATCGTTATTGAGCGCCCAGCTAAATCTATCCGTGTAACAATTCATACGGCTCGTCCGGGTGTTGTTATCGGTAAAAAAGGCGAAGACGTAGAAAAATTACGTCAAGCGGTAACTAAGATTGCTGGTGTACCTGCTCAGATTAATATTTCTGAAGTACGTAAACCAGAACTTGATGCACAACTAGTAGCAGACGGCATTGCCTCTCAACTAGAGCGTCGTGTTATGTTCCGTCGCGCTATGAAGCGTTCGGTACAAAATGCAATGCGCATCGGTTCTAAAGGGATCAAAGTTGAAGTTAGCGGTCGTCTTGGCGGCGCAGAAATCGCACGTTCAGAATGGTATCGTGAAGGTCGTGTACCTCTACATACTCTTCGTGCTGATATCGACTACGCAACTTCTGAAGCCTTAACCACTTATGGTATCATTGGTGTTAAAGTTTGGATCTTCAAAGGCGAAGTTATTGGTGGTTTACCACTAGTACAAGAGCAAGAGAAGCCAGCTAAACGCGCACCAAAGAAAGCCAAGAAAAGTGCTAAGTAGAGGTAGCGAGTAATGTTACAGCCAAAACGTACAAAATTCCGTAAAATGCACAAAGGCCGCAACCGCGGTTTAGCGCAAAACGGTAACAAAGTAAGCTTCGGTACTTTCGGTTTGAAAGCTACTGGTCGTGGCCGCATGACTGCTCGTCAAATCGAAGCAGCTCGTCGTGCTATGACGCGTCACGTGAAACGTCAAGGTAAAATCTGGATCCGTGTCTTCCCTGACAAGCCGATCACAGAAAAACCTCTTGAAGTTCGTATGGGTAAAGGTAAAGGTTCTGTTGAATATTGGGTTGCTGAAATTCAGCCTGGTAAAGTACTTTACGAAATGGAAGGTGTTTCAGAAGAGCTTGCTCGTGAAGCGTTTGACCTTGCAGCTCGTAAACTGCCATTCAAAACAACTTTCGTAACTCGGACGGTAATGTGATGAAAGCAAGCGAACTAAAAGATAAAAGCGTAGAAGAGCTTAATGCTGAACTTCTAGGACTTCTTCGTGAGCAATTTAATATGCGCATGCAAGCAAGCACTGGTCAGTTAGCTCAGACACACACGCTAAGAACAGTACGTCGCGATATCGCGCGTGTAAAAACAATTATTAACCAGAAGGCAGGTCAATAATGAGCGATAAAATTCGTACTCTTCAAGGCCGTGTAGTAAGCGACAAGATGGAAAAATCTTTCACTATCGCTATCGCACGTTACGTGAAGCACCCGATCTATGGGAAATTCATTAAACGTACAACTAAGCTACACGTACATGACGAAAACAACACAGCAAAAGCGGGTGACGTAGTTACTATCCGTGAATGTGCACCAATTTCTAAGAATAAATCTTGGACTTTAGTAGACGTTGTTTCTAGTCCAAAACAAGCTTAATTTTTAATTAAGTTAGTTTTGTAAAAAAGCCCCGGCATTAGCTGGGGCTTTTTGTTTGCGTTTAAAAAAGCTGTAGGTGTGAAGCTTTCAGTTGTCAGTTGTCAGTTGTCAGCTGTTCTAAGTGAAGTAATACCAACCTGCATAAATCTTTGATCAATTTAACGAATTAAATTGCACTATAACGTCGTTAAAAATTTTTTATTTAGAACAACTAGATACAAAAATTTTTGCCTAGTTCTAGCGTAATTTTCTTAACGTTAAATAGACCTCATATATAAGCAGATTGGTATAAAGCGCCGTAACTTGGTGAGTCTAGAAGTCCCGAGGAGAAAGAGCGCCACGAATATGTAAGAGTAGGTAATACCAACCCGCAATAGTACTAAATCTATTTGAGGGATTAAATTTGACGCTAACTGCGCTAAAAATTTCTGATATACGACTGCGTGGATGCTGAAGGTAGAGCAATGCAGGATCAATTGCTGAGAACAATTAAATAAAAATAAGGGGTTTATAAATTAATAAACCTATGCCTTTGTGTAAATAGGGCGGTAACAATAGATATTAATATGCACACTACAGAGGCTACAACTAGGATGCGGTTCTCGATTCGACTTACTTGCCTTTCGCCTACAATTTGGTAGGTAACATCTCCTTCAATAAACCGCTCACCTTGATATTGCTGACTTACATTAAACGCTAAAAAATCACCTAGTTTTGCCTGATAGGTAAAGTAGGTTTCTGGATAAAAAATCTCGTAGTGGGCACAAAGCCAAACGGTAATAGCCAAAATTAACATCAAAGTACACACTATCGCTAACTTAGGAGTTTGTGCTGCCTTTATGGGAGAAGCCGGTAAATATTCATTAAAGCTAATGCCATAACAGCTACTTAATTTTTCAAGTACTTCGGGAGATGGTATGAACTGCCCATTTTCAAGTTTTGATAGATATGATTGTTGAATTCCAATTTCGCGTGCAGCAAAAGCTTGAGTCCATTTTTTATCTGATCTTAGGCGCTTTAACTCCATTCCCAACGCTTGCATAAACCTTGCTCTTATTATTAGTAAACAATTTTATTATCGCTAAAAATTGTATTTATAAATACCCTAATAATTAATATTCATACCTATTAATACAAAGAATATTATGAATATTAGTAGCTTATATATTAAATAGCGCAATTTCAGTTATGCTCAACCCTACCACTACTAAGGAGCTATAAAATGTTAAACAAATATACTTGCGCTATTTTAGTGCTTATAGGAGCATTTTTTTATACGAATGCTAGTTATGCTGAGCCTGTTTTTGCAATTAAAGCCAGTATTTATAAACTTAAAAACCAAGTTACCGTTGATAGTAAAATTGAAGAAACCCTAAAAAGCTTGAGTCCTATCCATCAACCCCAGCTACTTACTTTGTTAGACAAAAGTGCGCTGATAGAAATTGGTGATGAGAAGAAGCTAACAGCGCTAGAGGTAAAACCAAATAAAGATGGCAGCTACTTTAATGCCAGTATGAAACTTAAAGAGCAAGTTGATGGGAAGTGGCAATCTATCTCTTCTTTTATGCCGCAGATCCCAAACGGTCAAACAGTCTATTTAAGCCGAACTTTTACAGATAAGGTTTGGCTTATTAAAATTACAGGTAAACGCTACGAGTCGTTAGAGTTAGGACAGCAGGCACTAAGTAATAATAGTTGGTAGATAAGCATACTTACGTTGAGTTTGAGGCTCGTTTGCTACAATAAAAGTTTCATATTACTTATTTGGAAAATACAAATATGCGCGCTAGTATGCTCCAATAAATATACATGGAAAGTAGCATGACCAAGCAGTTAGTTTTAATTATAGGTAATGGCCCTGTAGAAGACGATATCAGTAAATCGATAAACAGCTTTGATAGAGTGGTGCGTTTTAATATGTGTGCAAACATGCCAGAACACTTAGGTCTTAAATGTACTGATTTATGGTTAGTCGGTAGGGGTAAGCAAGGTTTAAAATTTACCACGGCATTTCCAGCTATAGATATAAAGCGGCTGCAAAATGTCATGATCACCGACCCTAAACCTAATTTATTTACTCAAACCTTTTACAAGCTAATTCAGCGTAAGGGCTGTATTGATCATGGTAATAAAATAACGCTTAAGTATAGTGAATATGCAAATGTAGAGCGAATTCCTCAGCGCGAAAAAAATGCTTTTTTAAAACATTTGCATATTTTTGGCAAACCCGCTTTTAAACCAAAAGCGCCAAGCTCTGGGGTGTTAGCTATTGAGTACTTTTTAAAGCAACAAGCACAAGTGTATATTACCGGCTTTGGTTTTAAGGGGTGGAAACGCCACCCCTGGAATCTAGAAAAGCTGTATGTGGAGTCACTTATTGCTGAGCAAAAAGTACAGGTATTAAAAAGCCCCAGTCAGTGCTGAGGCTAAAACCTTATAAACTATTTACTACCAAATCATGTCTACAAATTCAGGGTGGTCGATATACGGGTTACGATTCCCTTGAAACTCATAAACGGCTTGGTTGCGGTCAAGCTCCATTTGGCTAACAGGGTCTGCGTTATGCCAATTAAGCAGCATGGTTACAACCCAACTCTCGAATACTTGATTGCTTGTACCATTAAGTACTGCATTACTTGCAGTTGTGTTATTTTGCCACGAACCTATTACGTTCTCGTAGCGCGTAGCCATATAAAAATAAGCACGCGCAAAGTCACCCTTAAACTCATCTATTGGCTCAAATACAGTACCAGAGTAGTTTAATGAACTTGTTGCTGTGCCTACCTTGCTACCGTTAGTTGATGTAAATGATGCACTAGCTACTTCACCAAATGGATAGTTACTACGTTTTGAGTTTACATAACCGTCAGTTGCGTAAATGTGGTGCATGTCTGAATTCATTGGCTCATTTGTGCCGCCAAACCAGCTTTTAGGGAACGAATGCTCACGGTTATAGCAATTACCTTCTCCACTATAATTACCACACTGATCGCTTACAGCAGTGTATGTGTAACTATCGCTGCCGTTAGGCTTTTCACTGTACATATCTAAAATGCTGTTATCGTTTTCAAAGTATTTATCGCGTGCTGATGAATCGTAAAAATTCCAAATAGCAGAGTAACCTTGCGAGCTGTGGTTGTTGATAATGTTGTAAAGCTCAGTTTTTAAAGCATAACCGGATAGCCCTTGAGTTGTAACATAGTATCCCGTAGGCGTTGGGTTTGTTTCATCGCCATCACCGGAGCCATCGCCTAAAGTAAATGAAGTGCTGTCGGTACTGTTAAAGCTTGCACCATTTGCAAGCTCTGTAGAGCCTTGAGTAAGCGTATAGCTACCGTTGCCAACATTACAACACATGCCGTCTCCGTAGCTGTCACTTACAACAAGTGTATATGCGCCATCAGTTAAGCACAGTTGTTCATTGTATTGGGTGTTTGATGCATAACCACTGCCATTAGCAACGCTGCTACCTTGGTCATTATTAACCGCCCAGCTGGTTTCGCTACCGTAGTTATCTGTATTCAACGTTAAAGTGAGGCTATTGTCGTTGCAACTAGTTGAGGAGCCGCCATCGGTATTAGGTAAAAAGTTGTCGATATAAACGGTTTCACTACCATCAAAGCCGCTTACATCATAAAAGCGAAGCCCTACATTAATTATTTTATTACTGCTTGGCGTATAGCTATGGCTTATAGTTTGCCATTGATTAGTTTGTGCTTGGTTTGAATAGCCTTGATAACCATCTATATACAAGCGTGCTTTAACTTTACCTTCGGTGTGGTAAACATCCACAGAAAATTTATATGTTTTACCTGCTTCAACGCTTATTTGTTGTAGTAGATCGGTATTGCTTTGCGAAGCTGTCGTTACATTTATAGCTGCGGCGCTACTACCGCTTTTAACTGTACTGGTTGAGTGCGTTAAGCTGATTCCGCTATCAATGGTGGTCCAAGAGCTAGGTGTATTGCCAGTCCATTGTTCAAAGTCACCATTGGCTACGTTAGCCATAGTGGGTAGGGCTGCTAATAATATAGCGCTGCCTAATAATTTAGTTTTATATTTCCCGTGTAACATGGTTGTTCCTATTTTTATAGTTGAATAAATAACATACACTAACGGCGCTTGGTTACAAAATTGTTAAATTTAAACTTAATGAAATAGCAATAATAAGCCTTTAAGCTGTTTTTGAAGGTCTTTATATAAATTAATAACTAAATGGAATAACAAAGCAGATTCTATTCTTTTTTTATAAACGCATAGCCCGTTATCCTTCACACTTAGAAAACCTCAACAGAGACGCTCTGCAAGAGGGAAACTCATTTTCAACAATGCTTAAATTGCATTGTGTTTAATTTTTCAGGGTTATGGGGAATAGATTCATGTTGTTAGGTCAACTAAACGCTGCGGCAAGCCCGCTAACGCAAGAGCAAGTACAGAAGCTGCAAGGCTTAGTGGCTGAACTTAATCCAATTCAACAAGCGTGGGTAAGTGGTTACTTAGCCGCTAATGCTAACTCGGCTGCATTAGGTGGCCCAGTTGCAAATACACCTGCTGCAGGCGATGCTGCACCGTTAACTATTTTATATGGTTCTCAAACAGGTAACGCAAAAGGCGTAGCAACTAAGCTAAAAGAGCAAGCCGAGTCGCGTGGACTTGCTGTTAAGTTAGTAAGTATGTCGGATTACAAACCAACAGCCCTGAAAAAAGAAAAGTTTTTAACCATCGTTGTATCTACATACGGTGAGGGCGAGCCGCCAGAAGATGCAGAAACATTACATGAATTTTTAGCCACTAAAAAAGCACCTAAATTAGATGATGTAAAAGTAGCTGTTATAGGTTTGGGTGATTCTAGCTATGAGTTTTTCTGTCAAACAGCCAAAGATTTTGAAGAACGCTTAAATAAACTAGGTGCGCAAACTATCTATCAACGTGCTGATTTAGACGTAGATTACGATGATGAAGCTGCAGCGTGGATTGCAGGCGCAATAGACGCTTTTGAGCCAGATTTAAAAGCGCAGCAAGATGCGGCGGGCGCCCAAGTTGTGTCAATGCCGTTTGGTGCGCCAACGGCTGCAGCAAGCCAATACACCAAGCAGAATCCGTTTGAAGCAGAGCTTTTAACAGTTCAAAAAATTACTGGCCGCGATTCTACTAAAGACGTACGCCATGTTGAAATTTCGCTTGAAGGTTCTGATATTACCTACACACCAGGTGATTCATTAGGTGTGTACTTTTTAAATGACGATGTATTAGTTGATGAAGTACTTACACTTACTCAAATAGATGCAACAAGCATTGTAAAAGTAGGCGAAGAAGAGCTAAGCGTACGTAACGCCCTAATTGAGAAGCTAGAGCTAACTCAGTCATACCCAGGATTTGTAGAAAAATATGCAATTGCTACGGGCACGCCAGAGTTACTTAAGCTAGTTGAAGATAAAGCTGCAATGCGAGCATACATTGAGCCTCGCCAAATATATGATGTCATTCGTCAAAACCCAGCAAAGCTTGATGCGCAAACGCTAGTAGATTGCTTACGTAAATTACAAGCTCGTTTATATTCGATTGCCTCTAGTCAAAGTGAGGTTGAAGACGAAGTACATTTAACACTAGGTTTAGTGCAGTTTGATGCATTTGATAGCGAGCACTTAGGCGGCTGTTCTGGTTACTTAACTCGTCGTGCTGAAGAAGGCTGTAAAGTTAAAGTATTTAGCGAACATAATGATAACTTCCGTTTACCAACAGACGACAATACACCAGTGATTATGGTTGGCCCTGGCACCGGTATTGCGCCATTCCGCGCATTTTTACAAGAGCGTGACTCGCGTGAAGCACAAGGTAAAAACTGGCTGTTTTTTGGTAACCCACACTTTACTCAAGACTTTTTATACCAAGTAGAAATTCAAGGTTATTTAAAGTCAGGTTTACTTAATAAAGTAGATGTTGCATTTAGCCGTGACCAAGCAGAAAAAGTATATGTACAAGACAAATTACGCAGTAACAGCAAAGACGTATTTGAATGGCTAGAAGCGGGTGCGCACTTATATATTTGTGGCGATGCAAACCGCATGGCAAAAGATGTACACAATGCACTTGTTGATATTGTTAAAGAAAACACAGGCAAGAGCAATGAAGACGCAGAGCAATATTTAAAAGACTTACGTAGCGCTAACCGCTATCAGAAAGACGTGTATTAATCACGTTTCTTATTTTATTAACAGCTAGCAGCCGTCACTGTAACAAATTTAGGATTTAAAATGAGCGAACAAGATAAAAACGTAAAACTTTCTGATAATGAACGTTTGAAAAGAGAAAGTAACTTTTTACGTGGCACCATAGAGCAAGATTTAAAAGACGAAATTACCGGTGGTTTTACAGCCGATAACTTTCAATTAATACGCTTTCACGGCATGTATCAACAAGATGACCGTGATATTCGTGGTGAACGTGCAAAGCAAAAGCTAGAACCGCTTCATAACGTAATGCTACGTGCGCGTATGCCTGGCGGTATTATTAAGCCGGAGCAGTGGTTAGCAATCGATAAATTTGCTGATGACAAAACAAGCTACGGCAGCATTCGTTTAACTACGCGTCAAACGTTTCAGTTTCATGGTGTATTAAAGCCAAATATTAAAGGCATGCACCAAATGCTCAACAGTGTAGGCATAGACTCTATTGCAACTGCGGGCGATGTTAACCGTAACGTACTGTGTACTACTAACCCTGTTGAGTCTGAGCTACATCAAGAAGCTTACGACTGGGCTGCAAAAATTTCTGAGCATTTATTACCAAAAACCAAAGCGTATGCTGAAATTTGGCTAAATGGCGAAAAAGCAGAAACTACAGAAGAGCCAATTTTAGGGTCTAACTATCTACCTCGTAAGTTTAAGACAACGGTAACTATTCCGCCTAATAACGAAGTTGATGTTCACGCTAACGATTTAAACTTTGTGGCAATTGCCGATAACGGCAAGCTTGTTGGTTTTAACGTCCTTGTTGGTGGTGGCCTTGCCATGACTCACGGTGATACCGCAACGTATCCGCGTAAAGCAGATGACTTTGGTTTTATTGCCTTAGAAGATACCTTAAAAATTGCTGAGCATGTTGTATCTGTACAACGCGATTGGGGTAACCGTTCAAACCGTAAAAATGCAAAAACTAAATACACACTAGACCGTGTGGGTACTGATGTATTTAAAGCAGAAGTAGAAGCGCGTTCAGGCGTTAAATTTGCACCAAGCCGTCCGTTTGAGTTTACTCATCGTGGCGATCGTATTGGTTGGGTTGAAGGCATTGATGGTAAGCACCACTTAACACTATTTATTCAAAGCGGCCGTATTTTAGATTACCCAGGTAAGCCACTTAAAACAGGGTGTCGTAAAATTGCAGAAGTTCACCAAGGTGACATGCGCATGACGGCAAACCAAAATTTAATTATTGCGGGTGTACCGGCAGATCAAAAAGCAGTGATAGAAGAGATTGCCCGTAATCACGGCCTAATTGATGATAAAGATACAGAGCAACGCAAAAACTCTATGGCATGTGTAGCATTACCAACATGTCCGCTTGCTATGGCTGAGGCTGAGCGTTACTTACCAAGCTTAATTGAAAAAACCGAAGCACTGCTAGCTAAACACGGCATTCCGGATGACAGCATTATTATGCGTGTTGTTGGTTGTCCTAATGGTTGTGGCCGCGCAATGCTTGCAGAAGCCGGTTTAGTAGGTAAAGGCCCGGGTAAATATAACGTTTACCTAGGGGGTAACCTTGAAGGTACACGCATTCCTAAATTGTACCTAGAAAACGTAGGCGAAGATGTTTACCTAGACGCGTTTGATAAGCTAATTGGCCAGTGGGCAAGTGAGCGCAACGACGGTGAATGTTTTGGTGACTTTGTTATTCGCAAAGGCATTGTTGCTGAAGTTAAAGTGTCAGTAACCGATTTTCACGCATAATTAAATACCAGCGCTTTAGCGCTGGTGAGGCTTGGAATTTTCCATGAGTGAATTTAAAAATATTTTACAGCAGGATAAACAAAGCCAAGCGGCTATGTTAGCTGATGCTAATGGTTTACTAGCGAATATGAGCGCTGAGGAGCGTGTTGCATGGGCGCTAGATAACTTGCCTGAGACGGCATTTTTATCATCTAGCTTTGGTATTCAAGCAGCGGTAATGCTGCATTTAATGACCTCACAACGCCCAGATATACCTGTAGTCTTAACCGATACGGGCTACTTGTTTCCTGAAACCTATCAGTTTATTGAGCAAATGAGTGAACGGCTGTCACTTAATCTAAAAGTGTACAAAGCGCAGCTAAGCCCCGCATGGCAAGAAGCCAAATTTGGTAAGCTGTGGGAACAAGGCGAAGAGGGTATTAAGCAATATAACCAGCTTAATAAAGTTGAGCCGATGACCCGCGCACTTAAAGACATTGAAGCAGGCACCTGGTTCAGTGGTTTGCGACGCGATCAATCATCTACTCGTGCTGATAAGCAGTTTGTAGAAATAAGCCGTGGTACGGTAAAAGTGTACCCAATTATTGAATGGTCAAACCGCGATGTATATCAATACCTTACTAAGCACGATTTACCTTACCACCCATTATGGGAGCAAGGTTATGTGTCGATGGGTGATGTACATACTACGCGTAAACTAGAGCCAGGAATGAGCGAAGAGGAAACCCGCTTTTTTGGTTTAAATCGTGAATGTGGCTTGCACATTGATGGTGACGGTATTTAATCGTTTATACTAAAAAATGTATATTTTAAACGCAGCTTAAGCTGCGTTTTTATTACAAAAAAATTGCCTGTTTAAGAATTTTTTATTAGACTCATTACAATAAAGGATTAACTAAAGCAGGAACGCTATGAAATACTTTACCTATTTAGCAATATCAATCATGGTTATTGCTGTTATCTCATTGTTTTATTTAAAAAAGCCCGACGGCCAAACATGGCTTTCTACATCCTCAATTAGCAACGAATCCCTGCAAATTAAAGAAAAAATGGTCGCACTTTCTACAAATACACTCGACCAAGCAGTACAGGGTGTAAAGCAAGCTGGCGATAAAATTGCGAGCAGCATTTCTGATGAGCCAATTCCTTCTACTACATCAAGTAATAAAATTTATAAGTGGCAAGATGAAAGCGGCCAGTGGCATTTTTCAGATACGCCAAATCCAGATGTAACAAGTATTGAGGTAAAGTTAGACCCTAAAGATATTACTGTTATTGCTGCTGAAGACACGTCTATTTTAAACGCTGCACCTAATACAAACAAAATGACAGCAAACTCAGAAACCCCATCAATATTTAATCCTGACTCGGTTAAAAAGTTATTTGATGATGCGGAAAACGTAAAAGAAAAACTAGAAAAGCGTAATAAAGAAATAAACAACTTAAGCGCGCTTTAATTATTGCGATCTAGAGAAGCCAGTGCAGCTCAATATTGATTAACAAATATAAAAGCCCAGCTTATTTACTAAGCTGGGCTTTTAAATGTATTAATTACGGCGCAAATTAATCAAGCATATTACGCAGTACATATTGTAAAATACCGCCGTGTTTGTAGTAATCCCACTCTTTAGGGGTATCAATACGTACATCGGCACTAAAGCTTACCTTTTTACCTTCAGCATTAGTGGCTATTACACTTACTTCGTCAGTTTTATCGTAAAGGCCTTCAATATCAAATTGCTCTTGGCCCGTTAATCCTAACGACTCATAGCTTTCGCCATCTTTAAATTGCAGAGGTAAAACCCCCATACCAATTAAGTTAGAGCGGTGTATACGCTCATAGCTTTGCGCTACTACTGCTTTTACACCAAGCAACAATGAGCCTTTAGCTGCCCAGTCACGCGATGAGCCTGTACCGTACTCTTTACCTGCCAAAATAATTAATGGCGTTTCATTTTTTTGATACTCCATAGCCGCATCGTAAATGCTAGCTAGGTCGTTTTCTGGTTGCGTGCGAGTAACACCACCCTCAGTACCCGGTGCGAGCAAGTTTTTAAGCCTTACATTTGCAAATGTACCGCGCATCATTACTTCGTGATTACCACGGCGTGAACCATATGAGTTAAACTGCGCTTTTTCTACGCCTTTTTCTTGCAAGTATAGGCCAGCAGGAGCATCTGCTTTTATCGCACCAGCAGGCGAAATATGATCAGTAGTTACTGAGTCGCCTAATTTAGCTAAACAGCGTGCGCCTTCAATTGTAGGAACGCCAGGCGGTTCTACCTTCATGCCATCAAAGAATGGGGCTTTTTTGATATAAGTTGATTCATCATTCCAATCGTAAAGTTTACCATTTGGAATTTGAATTTTTTGCCAGCGGCTATCGCCTTCGTATACATTGGCATAGCTTTTTTCAAACATTTCTTTAGTTACCGTTTTTTGTACTAACTCATTCACTTCACTTACACTTGGCCAAATATTCTTAAGGTAAATATCGTTACCGTTTTTATCTTGCGCAAGGGGTTCGTTATATACATCTATATCTGTTCGACCTGCAATTGCATAGGCAACAACCAGTGGCGGTGATGCTAAAAAGTTCATTTTAACATCTTGGTGAATTCGCCCTTCAAAGTTACGGTTACCCGATAAAATTGAGCTTACAACCAGCTTATGCTTTTGAATGGCATCTGATATCTCTGTTGCTAGTGGGCCTGAATTACCAATACATGTTGTACAGCCATAACCGACTAAGTTAAAGCCTAGTGCTTCTAGGTCATCCATCAAATCTGCTTTTTCCAGGTAGTCAGTTACAACTTGGGAGCCCGGCGCAAGTGATGTTTTAACCCATGGTTTTACATCAATGCCGAGTTGCTTAGCCTTTCTTGCTACTAAACCAGCTGCTAAAATTACACTTGGGTTTGAGGTGTTTGTACAGCTAGTTATGGCTGCAATAACACAGGCGCCATCGTTAAGTTCAAATTCTTGTCCTTTAAATTTAACTTTTGCAGCCCCCATAAACTGCGCTTCGTCTACTGGCTCATCTGGATTAGTGGTAGGGCCTTCGCTTTCAATGCGAGCTTGCTCTATATCACTTTTATCACGGCGCTCCATGCGCTCATCTTGAAAGCCTTTTAAGTGCTGGCCAATAACTTCGCCGGCTTTATCTAATGCGATTCTGTCTTGCGGACGTTTAGGCCCTGCAAGGCTTGGCACGACATCATCAAGTTTAAGTTCAAGGGTATCGGTATAATTTGCTTCGTCGCCATCGTTGCGCCATAAACCTTGGTGTTTGGCGTAATCTTCAATTACTTTAAGGTGTTTTTCATCGCGGTTTGTTAGGCGTAAATAATTAATGGTTTCATCATCAATAGGAAAAATACCACACGTAGCGCCGTACTCGGGTGCCATATTAGCAATCGTTGCTCTATCCGCCAGAGGTAGATCAGCCAGGCCGTCACCATAAAACTCTACAAACTTACCTACAACACCATGGTTACGTAGCATTTCGGTTACTGTTAATACCAAATCGGTTGCTGTTGTTCCCTCAGGAAGGCGACCATTTAGCTTCATGCCAACCACCTGTGGAATGAGTAAGCTAATTGGCTGGCCAAGCATTGCAGCTTCGGCTTCAATGCCGCCTACGCCCCAACCAAGAACACCTAAGCCATTAATCATAGTGGTGTGGGAGTCGGTGCCTACTAAGGTATCTGGGTAAGCAAACTTTTTACCATTACTGTCTTCGTTAAATACAACACGTGCTAGGTATTCTAAATTTACTTGATGAACAATCCCGGTTGCTGGTGGCACAACTTTTAAGTTATCGAACGCTGTTTGCCCCCAACGTAAAAACTCATAGCGTTCTTTATTACGTTCGTATTCTAGCTTTGCATTTAAATCAAATGCGCCATCATCGCCGTAACCATCTACTTGTACTGAATGGTCAATAACAAGTTCAGCAGGAGATAGCGGATTTATTTTTGCAGGATCGCCACCTAGCTTCTCCATAGCATCACGCATGGCCGCTAAATCGACAATTGCAGGAACACCTGTAAAATCTTGCATAACGACACGTGCTGGTGTGAAAGCGACCTCAGATGATGGTTTAGCTTTAGAATCCCAATTTAGGAGGGCTTGAATGTCTTGTTCTTTTATATTTACGCCATCTTCATTGCGTAGCAGGTTTTCGAGTAATACTTTGAGGGAAAAGGGCAGTCGCTTAGCTTTATCGCCTAATCCTTTAAGTGAGTGAATATGATATTGCTCGCCATTAATAGTTAGTTGATGTTCTGTTTCGAAACTATTCATTTTTTGCCCCTTTGGTAATTAGGTAAATATCCTTGAAAAGATGACCTCTTTTATTTTCTTATGTGCAAAGTATATACCAGCGTAAACTACGTTGTTAAAAGTGCGAAATTTGTACAACAATAAGTATAGAGGTGATGGCGAAGAATGGTTTTTCAAGGGTGATAAAGGGCCAAAAAATATTAGCCCTTAAACGTAATTAGTTTAACCAGCTTTGTTGCTTACCTTTAATACTTATATAAAGCAGGCCTATGGCAATAATAATAACTGAAATAGGCATAAACACAGCACTTGCTCCTAATAGATCAATACTATTTATAACAACAAAGTTATAGTATTGCTGCAGTAAAATAGCCGCTAAAGACACTGTAAATGTCGGTATGGCGAGCGCCTTTTTCTTCAGTAAAAAAATACACCCTAGCAAGCCTCCAAATACGGCTATAGCAAAAGCAATGGTAGACCAAAGGGGAATGTCAGAGTAGGCAGCTTGTTGATCTATAGGCAGTTTGCTTATCAGTTCAGGGGTCATCATCATTTGCATCACAAATGCAATAACACCTAGAGAGTTCCAAATAAGTGCAGCCCAAGCAAGCGGTTTCAACCAAGTGGGTGTAGACATGTTATTACCTTGTTTTTATTGTTATTTACAAGGTAATTAAAGAGTAAAAAAGCCAGCATTACAAGCTGGCTTTTATATTTAAAAATTGCAATGACGCCTAAATTTTAGCCAAATGAAATTGGGCGTCGCCCTGTATTTTCATCTCTTTTAGGCTTTTTAGTGCGCTTACGCTTACTTTTAGCAGGTTGATTAGAAGTGCTTTCAGGCGTTGTTTTTGGCTCTGGTGTACTTTGCACTACTACTCGCTCTGCAGGGATTGCATCTTCACTTAATGATAATTGAAAAAACTCACCATCAAATTCTAATACGTCGCCACTGTATAATTTTTTCCGTTTTATTGTACAAATTTCATGGTTAACACCCACGTAGCCTTCAGCGATTAGGTTTTTTGCTTGGCCGCCACCTTCAACTAAATCAAGTACTTTTAATAATTTGCAAAGCTCTATTGGCTCTTCTTCTAATTCAATCTCTATGTATTCTTCGTTCATGTTAGCTCCAGAGGGGTAACGCATAGTCCCCTAGTATAAAGGCTTGTAGAGCATTTTGCACCAAAGCAAATATAAAACTAAGAAGGTGTTGGCTAATTATATTGAAACTTTTATGCCTTTTTCTCTGTCTTTAAGAAAACTGAAGCAATTGCAGGTTAAGCTTCACGGCAAATGATTTTCATTGATGGCTCGCTAATTGCTAAAACTCTGGCGGATTAACTGATGTGTAATGTATACATATAAAACGGAGTAGAAAATGGGCGTAAGATTAGCAATGAAAAAAGAGCTAATGGGTTTAGATAATTCTGATATGTTAACTGCTGACGACGTAAGATCGCATCTAGCGAGTTTAGTAAAAGAGCAAACACAACTTAGCGACAGTGGCTTTTCGGTTATTTCAAAATTTAATGATACGCACAGCCGTTTAATTAGTGGCGATCCGCTTAGAAAATCAAAGCTTGAATTTGAACGCCACCGCTTGTTTAACGAAGTTTTATACACTCGACAAAGTGTTGATGCATGGTTAGATAGCCAAACCAGTCATACCAATCAGTAATAATATTTAATTAAGCGAATTGTTATTAAATTGCTATTGATAGTGTTCTCTAATAGACTACAAGTGTAATCATTGGAGGGTAACTATGAAAAATGGAATTTTGATATGTGTGTTGGCATTATTATTAGCTGCGTGCCAACAACCTACCGTGTATGTGTTTAGTGAAAACTTGCAAGATGAGCAACGCAATCAACTAGATGCTGCACTAAGCGCACAAAACCTCTCTTATGAATACGTACCGCTGGTAATTCCATCGGATTTTGGTGAAGCCACATTGCTTTTATCAAGCGATAAAATTTACCAAAAAGAGACTGAGCAGTTAGCTATTATTATGCAAGAACTAGGCTATCAACCCGAAATTAACTACACCACACGATCAAATCACTTTTATGGTGATGGGAATATTGGTTTTTATTTAAAGAGTACTGATGGGGAAGACGCGTTCGCTATGCCCTCTCGGTTACGAACAACCCATTGCAGCGACGATAAGTACAATGATTTAGCGGTCAAATTTGCAAATGAACATGTTGAATTTACATTACCAAGTGGTGCGGTTGTGAGGCTCAGTTGGGAGTATTTGTATGGGTATGTTGTTATTTATTATAAAACCTATTCGCAAACATATAGCCATTCACAGCCACTTGTAAATACCCCCTTTGGTGCCAAGCCTTCAGATACTTACACGTTTACTGCGCACGTTAATAACCCCGGCTGGCTTGATTGCTCATTACAAACTGTTTATATGGACTGAGCTAACCGTGCGTTTCTATATGCTCGCTAAGCTTAGCAATGCGCAGGCTCATACCTTCAATAATTCGGTCTTTAATTTTTTCGCGTATTACATTAGGCAAGCGAGTAAGTGCCTCTGGGGTAATGGCAAGTACTATGGTGTCGGTTTTAGCACGAGCGCTGGTGCTACGCTCTCGGTTATTAATAAATGCACCTTCACCTATAAACTCACCAGGCTCAATAGTACCTAGCTCTAATAAGTGGTTGTGCTTAAATACTAATAATGCGCCGCTTAATACAATATATAAGCGCTTGTCATTATCGAACTGTTTAAATAAAAACTGATGTTGATTAACTAAATATAAAAGGCCAAACGATTCTAAAAGCACTTGGCGCTCACCAAGTGTGAAATCTTTAAAAAAGTGCAGCCTATTTATAATTTCCATTTGTTTAAACAAAGGAATATGTTCAATTAACTTCATCAATAACCAAAATTAATAAGGAGTGTTAGTTAATATTGCGCTCTTTTAATTTGCGGGTCAACGTGTTGCGTCCCCAGCCTATTTTTATGGCTGCATCTTGTTTATGGCCAGAGCAATTAGCGAGGGCTGTTTTTATTAATCGAGTTTCAAGCTGGGCTTGAATATCAGGCCATATGTTTTCTTTGCCTTGTTTAAGCTCTTGATTAAGCCATTGTTGAAATGCATCAAGCCAATCGCCTTCTTGTTGAGTAGGTGAAGCATCAAGTATTTCAGGTGGTAAGTCTTGCTCACTTACAAGCTCCCCCGGTGCCATAACAGTAAGCCATCGGCATGTGTTTTCTAGTTGGCGAACATTACCTGGCCAGCTAAATAAACGTAATTGATCAGTGGCTTTTGGGCTTAAAATTTTGCTGTCTACTTGCAGGTCTTTAGCGCTTTTATGTAAAAAGTGCTGTGCAAGGCGCTCAATGTCTTCAGTTCGTTCACGAAGCGCAGGTAAGCGTAGGCGCACTACATTTAAGCGATGAAATAAATCATCCCTAAATTTACCTTGTTTTACTAAGTCTTCTAAATTTTGATGCGTTGCTGCAATAATACGTACATCTACTTTTATGCTTTGATGACCGCCAACACGATAAAACTCCCCATCGGCCAGTACGCGCAATAAACGAGTTTGTACATCAAGTGGCATATCGCCAATTTCATCTAAAAACAGTGTGCCGCCGTTTGCTTGTTCAAAGCGGCCTTTACGAACGCTATCGGCACCGGTAAACGCGCCTTTTTCGTGGCCAAATAATTCAGACTCAACGAGTTCTTTTGGAATTGCGGCCATGTTAAGAGCAATAAATTGGTTTTCTTTACGCGGGCTGTGATTATGCAATGCGCTGGCTACCAGCTCTTTACCAGTACCTGATTCACCATTAATAAGCACACTCATACTAGAGGCTGAAAGCTTACCTATGGCTCTAAACACTTCTTGCATGGCAGGTGCTTCACCAATAATGTGCGCGCTTTTAGGTGGAGCTTGCTTACGTTTTGTTTTTTTGGTGGAGTTTGCTCTGCATGCACTTTCAACCAAAGCTACGGCTTCGTTTAAATCAAACGGTTTTGCTAGGTATTCAAATGCGCCTTTTTGAAACGCATTAACTGCTGAGTCTAAGTCTGAATGGGCGGTCATTATAATAACCGGCAACCCAGGGTTTTGCTCTGCAATAAGTTCAAGCAATGCCATGCCATCCATGCCTGGCATTCTAACGTCAGATACCAAAACAGTTGGTTGGCTAAACTTTAATGCGCTTAATACATCTTGCGCATTAGCAAAGCTTTCCGTGGTAAACCCTGAACGGGTAAGTGCTTTTTCGAGTACAAATCGAATTGATGCATCATCATCTACAAGCCAAACTGTTTTCATGAAAACTCCAAACATTAATCTGCAAAGGGCAGATAGATATTAAATTCAGTATGTCCAGGCCAGCTATCACATTCTATGTAGCCATCATGCTGATCTATGAGTGTTTGCGCTATTGAGAGCCCTAAACCCGAGCCACCTTCTTTGTTGGTGATCATAGGGTAGAAGAGCGTTTCACGTACACTAGGATCAATGCCTGGTCCGTTATCAGATATTTGGATCATCAAGGCTTTTTTAGGCGCTTTACCTGGGCGACGATGTTGATGATTAATGCGGGTTTTTATTTTTATTTCACCGCCATCTACAAGTGCCTGTTGAGCATTACGAACAATGTTTAATACAACTTGCTGTATTTTGCCTTGATCAATGAATACATCAGGAATGCTTGGGTCGTAATCTTTAACCAAACTAATGTTAGAGCAATTGTCTAACGTACTGAGTCTTACTACCGACTCAAGTGATTGATGTATGTTGCCATAAGACTTCTGCGGGAGTTGGTTTGGCCCTAAGAGCCTATCTACTAATTCGCGCAATCTGTCTGCTTGCTCAATAATGAGCTCGGCACATTGATCTCTTTCTTGTTGATCAACCTCATACTGCAATAACTGCGCCGCTCCGCGAATTCCCCCTAAAGGATTTTTAATTTCATGTGCTAACCCTCTAATTAAGTTTCGAGCTGCTTGATATTGATGCATTTGATTAGATGCTTGGTCGTGTTTAATTTCGTCATCTGTTTGGCGCCACTCAAATAAAATGTACAGCGTATTATTAAACTTAATTTGCCTTGTACTTACGGCTACTTTTGCATGGCGAGAGTCGCTAAAAACCACGTCAGCTCTGTGCTGCTGGCAATCTACACCTTCAACTAATGAATATTGTTCTATACGCTTTAAATCAATTGAATGGTAATTAAAAAGGCTATCAAAAGGTTGCTCTAGTAAGCGCTTATTACCAAGTCCAAGTAGTTCGCTGGTGCTTGTGTTGGCGTAAACAACCTTAAATTTTTTATCAAGAAGCATGATAGCTGTTGTTTGGTTTTGCCAAATGGCATCGAGTAGCTCGGGGCTAAAATTTTTATTATCAATCATGATTGCACCACTTTAGTGCGTTGATATTTGCAAGCAAGTTATTTGAATCAAATACCTACTGCACCTATAAGTAAAGCCACTATTTAGTTACCTAAGTTTAGCCCTTTTCGGTGCATGAAAAAAATGCAAGGTTGGCTAACGGCAATAATTTGGTTTTTACTGTTAAACAGTTTTAATTGAAGTGTGTGCTCGCCTCTTTCTACATCTCTGATTGCAAAGGTTGAGCTATCACTAGCAGGACCATTAGCTTTACCATCTATAAAAAGCTGAATAGTAAAACCACTTTCAAAGCGTGGAGTTATTCGGCTAGTAACATAAACACTACCGGTATTTTCACGTATAGTTTGGTTATGCTCAGGCGAGGAAATGGCAATTTTAAACGCCGCTTGTTGAGGTTGGGTTGGCTCGTTAAAAACGTCAGTATTCGTTGCAGGCATATTAAGACTTTGGCTTGTGAGTTTTACCTCGGTAGCGCCTTTATGGGGTGTGTCTGAGAACACTAATACGCCATTTTTATCTTTCCAAGCGTATATTTTTTTTTCACCCGCATAACCATAATTGCTTAATCCTAAAGCAATTAATAGTAATAAAATCTTGTAATTCACTCTGCAGCCCTGCATTTTTATCGGTAACTTAACTCTAGTGGAGTTTGATTAATTTTACCATTAAAAAAGCCCGCAAAGCGGGCTTGAGAACACACATTTTTTAACAGCTAAATTAACAGCTGTAGTACATTTCAAACTCAACTGGGTGAGTTGTCATGTTAAGCTTTTCAACTTCTTGAGACTTAAGACCAATGTAAGCGTCAATTAAGTCATCAGTGAATACACCACCTTGAGTTAAGAATTCACGGTCTGCGCTAAGTGCAGATAGTGCTTCGTCAAGTGACGCTGCAACAGTTGGAATCTCTGCTGCTTCTTCAGCTGGAAGGTCGTATAAATCTTTATCCATTGCATCGCCAGGGTGGATCTTGTTTTTGATACCGTCAAGGCCAGCCATAAGCATTGCTGAGAAAGCAAGGTATGGGTTAGCTGTCGGATCTGGGAAGCGTACTTCAATACGACGTCCTTTTTCAGATGGAACCACTGGAATACGGATTGAAGCAGAACGGTTACGTGCAGAGTATGCAAGCATTACTGGTGCTTCAAAGCCTGGTACTAAACGTTTGTACGAGTTAGTAGATGCGTTTGCAAAAGCATTAATTGCTTTAGCATGCTTAATAATACCGCCAATGTAGTACAGTGCGTCTTCAGAAAGACCGCCGTACTTATCGCCAGCAAAAAGGTTAACACCGTCTTTAGCTAAAGACTGGTGACAGTGCATGCCAGAACCGTTATCACCAACAATTGGCTTAGGCATAAAGGTGGCTGTTTTACCGTACAAGTGAGCCATGTTGTGGATAACATATTTCATTTCTTGAATTTCATCCGCTTTTAATACCATTGTATTAAAGCGAGTAGCGATTTCGTTTTGACCTGCTGTTGCTACTTCATGGTGATGCGCTTCTACTACTTGGCCAAGCTCTTCAAGAACTAAACACGTAGCTGAACGCCAATCTTGTGAAGAATCAACCGGTGAACAAGGGAAGTAACCACCTTTAACACCTGGACGGTGGCCAGTATTGCCGCCTTCGTAATCTTTATCTGAGTTCCATGCTGCTTCTACAGCGTCAACTTTGTACATTGAACCAGACATGTCTGATTTGTATTTAACGTCATCAAAAAGGAAAAACTCTGGCTCAGGGCCAAATAACACAGTATCTGCGATACCAGTAGAGCGCATGTAATCTTCAGCGCGTTTTGCAACAGAGCGAGGGTCACGCTCGTAACCTTGTAGTGTAGAAGGCTCTACAACATCACAACGAACAATTAGCGTTGTTTCTTCTGTAAATGGGTCTAATTTAACAGACTCAGGTACTGGCATTAGCACCATGTCTGATTCGTTAATGCCTTTCCAGCCTGCAATTGAAGAACCGTCGAACATTTTACCGTCTTCAAAAAAGTCTTCATCAACTTGGTGATGAGGAATAGATACATGTTGTTCTTTACCCTTAGTGTCAGTAAAGCGTAAATCAATGAACTTAACGTCATTTTCTTTAATAAAATCTAAAACCGATTGTGACATGTGTCCTCCAACTATTGGGTTTTATTATTGCTGCATAATTGCTTTGATATTTAGTAAGCTGATTTTGTGCCATGATTGTAACTGGCTGTTTATACTTTGAAATTTTATAGTTGCATCAAAATGGAATAAACAAACGCACCCATTTGGTGCGTAAAAAATCCCTTTTGGTGCAAAATTTACAGGGTGTAATTTGCTGCTAATTTAATCGCTTCAAATTAGCATAACCTAAATGCAAAAGAGTGCCAAAAATACCACCGAAATAGCAAAAAAGGCTGTTTTTCAAAAATTAATTGAAATTTAATTCATATAATTGTCATATATAAAACAGATACTTAGTAAAAGTATTGAGAAAGTTTTGAAAATTGTATTGGATAAACTTTCATCCATGTCATTAATGAGGGATAATATGCGCCCTTTTAAATCCTATGCTTGGACATCTCGTGAAAACGCAGATGAGTGCGTAGATCTTGCAGGATCAATGAGAATTAATTTCTCTGAGTAAATATATGAGCATCGAACAGTTAAGAAATATAGCGATTATCGCGCACGTTGACCACGGTAAAACAACTCTGGTTGACAAACTACTTGAGCAATCAGGTACATTAGAAACACGCGGCGGTAACGAAGAGCGCGTGATGGACTCAAACGACATTGAGAAAGAACGTGGTATTACCATTTTGGCTAAAAACACAGCCATTTCTTGGAACGACTACCATATCAATATCGTAGATACTCCGGGACACGCCGATTTCGGTGGTGAAGTTGAACGCGTACTTTCGATGGCTGACTCAGTATTATTACTTGTTGATGCTCAAGAAGGTCCAATGCCACAAACGCGTTTCGTAACGCAAAAGGCATTCGCGCAAGGCTTAAAGCCAATCGTAGTTATCAATAAAATTGATAAGCCAGGTGCACGTCCTGATTGGGTTATGGATCAAATCTTTGATTTATTCGACAACCTAGGTGCAACTGACGAACAGTTAGACTTTAAAGTAATCTACGCATCAGCTATCAACGGCTGGGCAACATTAGATTTAGACGAGCCATCAGAAAACATGGAACCTATGTTCAAGATGATCGTTGAAGAAGTATCACCACCGGATGCAGATCCTGAAGGTGACTTCCAAATGCAAATTTCTCAACTAGATTACAACTCTTATGTTGGTGTAGTTGGTATTGGTCGTATCAAACGTGGTTCTGTTGCTCCTAACCAACAAGTTACAATCATCGGTGCAGATGGTTCAAAACGTAACGGTAAAATTGGTGCAGTACAGAGCTACCTAGGTCTTGAGCGTATCGAAACTGATAAAGCTTACGCTGGTAACATCGTAACTGTAACAGGTATTGGCGAACTTAAGATTTCAGACACAGTTTGTTGTCCTAACAATGTTGAAGCACTACCTCCACTAAGCGTTGATGAGCCTACAGTAACGATGACGTTCTCTGTAAACAACTCTCCGTTCTGTGGTAAAGAAGGTAAGTTTGTAACATCACGTAATATCCGTGAGCGTTTAGACAAAGAATTAGTACACAACGTAGCACTTCGCGTTGCAGATACTGACAACCCAGATAGCTTCCGCGTATCGGGTCGTGGTGAATTACACCTTGGTATCCTAATCGAGAACATGCGTCGTGAAGGTTACGAGCTAGCTGTATCTCGTCCAGAAGTTATCTTACGTACTGTTGATGGCGTGTTAGAAGAACCGTATGAAACACTAACAATTGACTGTCAAGAAGAGCACCAGGGTTCTATCATGGAACAAATTGGTCTTCGTAAGGGTGAGCTTACTGACATGGCACCAGATGGTAAAGGCCGTATGCGTATGGACTTTATGATCCCAAGCCGTGGCTTAATCGGTTTCCAAACTGAGTTCATGACGCTAACTTCAGGTTCTGGCTTACTTTACCATACGTTCGATCACTACGGTCCGCACAAAGGTGGCGAGCTAGGTGTTCGTAAGAACGGCGTAATGATTGCAAACGCTACAGGTAAGGCACTTACTAACGCATTATTTAACTTACAAGAGCGCGGCCGTTTATTCATCGGTCACGGTGTTGAGGTTTATGAAGGTATGGTTATCGGTATTCATAGCCGTGATAACGACCTTACAGTTAACGCGCTTAAAGGTAAGCAACTTACTAACGTTCGTGCATCTGGTACAGATGAAGCACAAACACTTACACCAGCACTAAACTATTCACTTGAGCAAGCGCTTGAGTTTATTGCTGATGATGAGTTAGTAGAAGTTACACCTGAGAACATTCGTATTCGTAAACGTCATTTAACTGAAAATGAGCGTAAACGTGCGGGTCGTGCTCCTAAGTCATAATCTATTAATTTAGAATAATGATTTTAAAAGCCGCTGTATTGCAAAATACAGCGGCTTTTTTGTTTTTAAATCAAGAGAAGCTTTCAGTTTTTAGTTATCAGTATTGAGCTCTAAAAGCGCAGTGCCTCTTATCCTCTTTGTGAAAAATACACTTAAAAAATATTTGTACAAAGAGAAGAGAATGAGGAGTAAAAGAGCAAGCGCTAAAACAACTGATAGTTCAAAGCCCCTATTTTTATTTTTTTGTTGGTTTTTTTCGTTGTGTTTCGCTGCGCTTAAACCAACCTACAGCTAACTTACATCACTTTTTTGGTAGCAAAGTGATTTTGCCAAATACGTCTGCGTCTATAAAGCCACGATTTCTGTCGCCATTTACTGGTTGTACTTCGTGCGAACCCATAAAATGCTCGCGCACGTCACTGCCATCGTTATCGCAATACGCTAACATAAAGCCTATTACTTGTTTTGGCGTTAGGGTGAGCGGAGTGTTAGTAGCCCCTTCTTTATAATCATTAGGGTAGAGTTTTATGGCAACTTCCCACGTGATGTTAAAAGGTGCGCTGGTGTTGCGTTTCCAGTTACTAACTAGGTGGTCGGTATACAAGTGGGCTTTTTTATCAGGTCCATAATCGGCGGCTTGGTTATCAAGGCCAATGTGGTACGCCAAAGCAGAGTGGTTAAACTGGTGAATACCGCCTGATGCATCGCTGTCTATAAATATTTCAAGCGCGTCGTCATCCCAGTATTTTACAGTTGGATCTGCGTGTGTATCAATTAATACATCATCCACAATATCGGCTTGTAGATATAAGTAATTTTGATCCCACAGCAAACGATAGCGGCCTTTAAAATCGGCATCTGATGAGGGCAGCGTGCCATCCATCAAATACGGCATGTCGTGCCAAGTGGCTTTATCCCAGGCGCTTTCAGATACGCCATCAATGGTAATAGGAGTTGAGGTATGCGCTACATCAATGGCCATTACCGGAGCACTTAATAAACAGCTTAAAGCTAATGCTTGTTTTTTCATTAATTTCTCAATTTTATTATTTATCTTGATATTACAACCATCCTAAAACAGTTAAGCAATGAGTTACAGTGAAATACTTTCGCCTTCGTTAAGAATATATAGTGGCGTTTGAGAGTTCATTTCATCGACCATATGCAATAACCGCAGTAAGGCTGAATGACTAGTGCGGTCGCCCATTTTCCACGTTGAGTTACCGAATCCCCAAGGTATCATTACTTTACAATTAAGATCATTTGCGGCGTTTAGTGCATCCTCTGGTGTTGTGTGTACGTAACGATACCAATTAGGGCTCTCTTCACTGTAATAAGACGCTATTGGCATTAAGCATATATCTATATCACCATATTTTTGCTGAATGTCCTTAAAATGCTTTGAGTAACCTGTATCGCCTGCAAAGAATAGGGTTTTACCGTTTTGCTCAAGCAGCCAGCCGTTCCAGAGGTCTTTATCGTTATCTTCATAAATGAAGGGTACCATTACTCGGCTACTAAAGTGATGGGCAGGTAAGGCATGAATAGCTAAATCACTAATATTTGTTTTTGCGTACCACGCCATTTCGCTAATGTTAAATCCGCCAGTAGGGAAGTTGTCGGCCATACCTAGTGGAGTTAAGTAGCGAGGTTTATTACCGAGCTCTTCTATATCTGCTTTATTAAAGTGATCGTAATGAATATGCGAATACATCACAGCGTCTAAGTTCTCGAGCTCACTTTGCGTTAGCCAATCGCCCGGCTGCCTGTAAAACCCAGAGGCTAGCCTAAAGGCTAAATCAACAGGTGAATCAAATTGCTCTTTGACAGGGTCAAATAGCATTTTTTGACCGTTAGGCGTGCGGATCATAAATCCGGCATGACCAAGCCAGCGAACAGTGTAGCCAGTATTTAATTTTGGCGTTTCTTGCTCAGCAATATATTGGCAGTTCTCGCTGTCTTGTTCGCACTGTAGTTTAGGGCTCGTTGGGTAGCAGTCGGCTTCGCAGGTGGTCGGGTACGTTTTTTTACCAGGATAGAGATTATGAAAGCGTCCTTTTCGTTCTCCATCTTGATGCAGTGGAGTTATGGTATCTTCCCCTGCAATAACTTCAATTTGATTGGGTGTGTGGCACGCGCTCAGCAGCATACAGGTAGTGATGAGGCTAAAAGTAGTTAGTTTCATTGTCGTAATTTAATTATTATTTTGTAAAAGTATAACAACAACAGCAGATTAACGAATAATTCAAAGGTAACAAAAAGTAACAACAAAAAAGCCTGCAATTTTGCAGGCTTAATAAGTGCGTTTAAAGTGATTAGCCTGCGCTATTCATTTGCTCTATAAACTTGTTTGAATCGGCAATCGATTTGTTCATGTCGTTCATTAATATTTGTATATCGCGCTTAAGGTTAGTGAACTCACCTTTAATAGCCGATACCGCTTGTGCGTTTAAGTTATGCTTTAAATATAAAACATTATCATGAAGCGACGTTAGTACTGGCTCCATTTTGCTCTCTGCGCTGCGCATTGAGCTAAGTAACTGGCTAAATTGACGCTGAGTAGCGGCTAGCTTTTTACTGCTTTCACGTTTAAGTGAGGCACTTTTATATTGCTCTAGCTCATCGCTCCATTCATCAAAAAGTGCTTCTGCTACGTCTTCTACTTTATTGATGTTGCTAGATACTTCGTTTGCGGCTTTTAAGCTCGACTCGTAATCGTCGTTTAGCTGATTATAAGTCTCTTGCAGTTCGCCGCCGTTAAAATCTATTAATGTAGTTAGGCGCTCAAGCGCAGATTTAAACTCTTCTTGTGACTCTTCTTGTGAGTCTTTTGTTTCTTCTACACGGTCAATAAGGATATCACGTTTGTGAACACCTACTTTTTCCATTGCAGAATAGTAAGCTGATTGGCAGCCTGATAATGCTAACGTAAGTGCGAGCATAGAGGCGCTAAGTAGTGTTTGTTTTTTCATTTGGATCCCTATTTACGTGTAAGTGCTGTAAATTATGGTACTGATTGTTATTATAATCAAAACTCGATAAGCACAAGTCAATTGTATGAATGATAAGCTCTCCCATTACAAACAGCAAGTTAAGTCCTTTATGCGCCAGCAGCCTAGCTGGTGGATGCAATATATAAATCGATGTATAGACGATCAAATAACGGTTAATGCAGGCTACCTTGCTTACGTAACGTTGCTTTCATTAATACCCCTAATAGCAGTGGGTGTAGCTATATTCTCGGCGTTTCCGGGGTTTGAATCGACTCGTATGGAGATAGAGAGCTTTTTGTTTACTAACTTTGTACCTACCTCGTCCGATGTCATTAAAGAGCACATAACCTCCTTTGCAGGCAATGCTAATCAAATGACCGCAGTAGGTATTGGCTTTTTAGCAGCTATTGCATTGCTGCTTATCCGTAATGTTGATGCCACACTAAACCGGATTTGGCGAATTAAGAAAAAACGCCCAATGATGATCTCTTTTGCAGTGTATTGGATGGTATTAAGCCTAGGCCCCGTACTACTTGGCGCAAGTATTGGTGTTACATCATATATTGTATCTTTAGTCTCGTTTGCTGATCAGGGAATACCTGGGTTTAGCGGCTTTTTGTTAAAGCTGGTGCCTTATGGTTTTTCGATGATTGGTTTTTTAATGCTATACACCTTAGTACCTAATACGCCTGTTTCTATTAGGGCGGCTGTACCCGGCGCACTTTTTGCGGCTATACTATTTGAGTTAACTAAAAAAGGGTTTGCCCTTTATATTAGCCATTTCCCATCGTACGAAGTTATTTATGGTGCTGTTGCTACCATACCTATTTTATTTGTTTGGGTGTATTTGTCTTGGGTAGTGGTGTTGCTAGGCGCTGAATTTACAGCGTGTATTAGCCCAAATGATATCGAAGATACCCCAGAAATTGAACTTGAAGAAGAGCCAAACTTAAAGGATACGCACTAAATGCAAGGGTTAATACAGCGTGTAAAAAATGCCAAAGTAGAAGTTAATGACCAAATTATAGGTGAGATTAGCCAAGGTATTTTATTGTTATTAGGTGTAGAAAAACCAGATGATGAGCAAGCCGCCGATAAGTTACTGCATAAGGTAAGCAATTATCGTATTTTTACTGACGAAAACGACAAAATGAACTTAAGCCTAAAAGATATAGGTGGAGAGTTATTAGTGGTTTCGCAATTTACATTGGCAGCTAATACCAAAAAAGGCATGCGCCCAAGCTTTTCATCAGCAGCAACGCCAAGCCAGGCTAACGCGCTTTACGAGTACTTTGTAACTCAAGCTAAAGTACTGGATATTAACGTGGCAACCGGTGAGTTTGGCGCAGATATGCAAGTGAGCCTATGTAACGATGGGCCTGTCACCTTTAACTTATCGGTTTAATTATCAGACTTAGTAACAATAACAATATGATTCACAAAGCCCGCTACTTTATGCGGGCTTACTTTTACCCCAAATACATTAAATAGTAATTGCTGTAACTGAATTAACTGCGACTCATGCTGCGATAAAAAGTTAATAAATAGCGTGCCACCACCATTGAGGGCGTTATATATTTTTTGATAAAAAGCGTGTTCAAATAAAAACCGTGGCGCGTCTATCTGGCTAAATAAATCAAGAATAATCCAGTCATTGTTATGTGCTTTTTTTAGTATATTTTGCGCGTCATCACACTGCACATCACTTTGGTTTTTAAGCGCAAAAAAATCTGTATAACAGGCAATTATATCAGCACTTTTTTCAACTGATGTTACTTGTGCCTGCGGGTAGGTGTGTTGTAAGTAATTACGTATAGCGCCGCCGCCAAGGCCAAGCTCTAATACACGATTTGGTGGTGCTAAGGTTTGCCACTGCTTAGCCAAATAGGTTAAATGTGGAAATAGCAGGCGCTGTGGATTGTTAAGCTCTATCACCGATTGCAAAGTATCGTTAATCAGCAGCCAGCGAAGCTGTCCGGCTTGGCGAACCTGTATGTGATCGCCTGCATATTTATGCCAGTAAACTAGTTGCCCAATATCTTGGCTGTGGTTAATAAAGTGGCTACTAACTACACCCGTTAAAGGGTTTATAAAATCGCTCATAACATTTAGCATAAACTACATGGTGCACTGGGTAAAATAGTTAACTAAAATTTTAGCTATGAGCCAAATTATTTAATCTAGCTAGCGCTTAAAGTAGCGTTAAAGGTGGATTTAGTGTTCACACTTTAAATTAGTTATTTTTTCACTCGCTTACCAAAGTCGTATTGGCAGTGTTTCAAAGATGGAGTATGGTATTTGCCATAATAATTCCAACCAACTTAATCTTTAATTTTTTAATAACCAGAGCGTGGGTTAAAGAGTTATTCAGTTGGATTACATGCCGTAGCCTTTATTTTTTATTTACGGCCAAACAACAGGAGTATGTATGTTTCAGGTAAGTACACCGCAAAGCAGCGAAGATTGGCAAGCGTATTATCAATTACGATGGGAAGTATTACGTGCGCCTTGGGGCGAGCCTCGAGGCTCTGAACAAGACGACATGGAGCAAGATTCTGAGCATCGTTTTATAAAAAATAAAGAAGGCGATGTATTGGGTGTTGCACGTTTACACTTTAATAACCATGAACAAGCGCAAGTACGTTACATGGCTGTGGCTGAAGGTAACCGAAACCAGCATATTGGTAGCCGTTTATTGCATGAGCTTGAAAAAATAGCGTGGACGCAAAATGCAGGTGAACTGGTGCTATTTGCTCGCGAACGTGCACTTGAGTTTTATAAACGCCATGGTTACGAGCTAAAAGAAAAAGCTCACCTTGCGTATGGCGATGTGCAGCATTTTAAAATGATTAAGCAAAAACCTAGTGAGCCGGGTTGGTTCCGCCACCCAAATTGGACTCAAGTACTGCAAAATATTTGGCGCGAATCAATTCCTATTAGTGATGCAATGGGTATTAAAGTAGAAAGCTACACAGATTGGCAGTTTACAACTAGTGCAGATTTAGATGCTAACTTAAACTTACATAACACCATGTTTGCAGGTTCTATTTATAGTTTAGCAACGCTTACTGGTTGGGGGGCAACGTATTTAGCGCTTAAAGAAGCGGGGCTTGAAGGTAATATTGTACTGGCCGATGCGAGCATTAAGTACTTAAAACCACTTAATACTGACCCTAAAGGCTGTGTAGAATTACAAACATGTAAAGGTAAACTGAGCGACTTAGAAACCGATGGTAAAACAAGTTACGTAGTGCCAGTAACTATTTATGATGGTGACAACGTAGTTGCAGAGTTTGAAGGTGTATTTGCCGTTAAGAAATAAGGGCAATGCTTCATTAAAAAAGCCAAGCACTAAGTAATTAATGCTTGGCTTTTTTATGCGCTGATTTTATAACAAATCAGTTAATAATATACCTACACCTATACGTTCAATATCGGCGTTGTAATCAATTAAGCTTTCGCCGTAGCCGTTAAAGTATTGTGCGTAACCACGTAAACGGCCCCACATAGGAAATGACCAATCTAATTGAATCGCACCACGGTTATCTGAATTTAAGTTATTACGTGTCATAAAGCTAAACTCATGATCTTGGTAACGGTACGCGCCGCTAAATTCAAAGTAACCCATGTATTTGTAAATGTCTGGGTTGTCATCGCCATCGGCTTCTAGTGGATCTTCTTTTTTATCTTCAGCGATTCGGTACCAAGGCTTAAAGCTAAAAACAAAACCTCTGTTTTCCCAAATGAAATCCGCGTAAATACGGTTCCATGAGCGAGAGTTTGGCTGGCTGCGGCCATTAGACTGGTGCGAAATACCCAGTGCAATTGCCATTTCGTCGCCCCAAAGCACATGCTCTTCATCTAGGTAATTTACCCAAAATATTTCTGGCTCGTAGTTGGTTTCACGAAACGGTGATGAAATCTCTGAGTTATAAATCTGCCAATATGACTGCAGTGTAAAGCCAAAGAATATAGCTTGGTCGTCATCAGCAAAATCATCGTATAGTGGCACTTTAATAGACAGCTGGTATTTAGCTTCTAAGTTATCAAGTGGTTCGCCATTTTCTTCATCTGTTAGCTCGTCAAAGCCATCATACGGGCGATCGTTTGGATGCGATACATACGAAAGTGGCAAAATGTAGTTACGTTTATGCGGTGTAATCACGTTACGGTTTTTTTTGCTTACTTCTTCGCGGGCTTTACGTTTATCAAGTGCGGTAAGTTGTTTGTTTTCTTCAAGAGCTGAACACTTTTGACGGAGTTCGTCTAAGGTTTGCTTTCCGTCGCCACCAATTACTTCGTTTAAAATACATTGCTTAACAAGCTCTATATCGTTGTCTTGTTCGTTTTCATTTACCTCTTCTTGGGCAAAAGAGGGGGTACTAAGTAAAGCCGTGAGTGCAATCCAATAACGCCAGCTCATTGTTTATTCCTTTGAGAGTAGGGTAGATTTATAAATTATAACGTCTTTTTACATTTGTAACGGTGAACTTTTACTGAATTTACGTTTATACCATGTTATTTACGTTTATACCATGTTATTTACGTTTGCTTGTAGTGTTTAGATCAAAAGAAAAGCGGCCTAAGCCGCTTATCTAATGTAAATTAACTTTTAAATCATTAATTTACTCTCACGCAATGAGAAGGGGGAGCTATAGCTCAAATACGTTTGTAAAAAACTTATAAAGTTCAGTGCCTTGGTTAACACTTGCCGAGGCAAAGTGCAAAATTGCAATAGCATCACAATCGAGGCTGAGCGTTTGTAGTGGCTGCTCACTCAAGTAACGCTCCATGCGTAAAACATGTGCAATGGGCTCGCCTGCTTTAATATACCCACCTAGTGGGGCTACATATTCAACCATGCCGCCAATAGGGGCATAGTAAGCAAAGTAGTCATCTAAATGGCATGCGTAGCGGGTTATATTGCTCGGTTTGTGTGGTGCGTCTACCAATACATTTTTATGATTTAAGTAACTTAAAATGCTATTTGCATCGTTGAGTGCTTCTGTTAAGTCTATTTTTTCTTGGCTACCTAGCTCAACCGTAAAGGCTTCTACCTGTACATTAAAGTCCCTGCCTTGTGCGCCAAGTGCATCACTTAGGTGCCACCATGGGCAAAAGCTTGCTTCGTCCATGGCGCCATCAAAGTCGCTTGGGATCAGCAGTACATGTTCAATATTAAAATAACTGGCGCTCTCGGTTGCATATGTTGGGCAATATAGGTGCTTACTTGAAATAGGCCCTGTGTGTAAATCAAGGACTATGTCAGCTTGGTGCGCAAGCTTTTGCAAATTAAGCGCAATGCGTTTACCCGTATTAAGTAAATAAGCTGGGCCGTTAAGTTTGGTATCTATTTCATCAATCAGGGCTTGTTTAAAGTTATTTTTTAAAGCTGCATCGTCGTACTGGCTATGATCTTTGGCAAACTGGGTGACTAAATCACTATTGTAGTGATACATACGGTTCCAGTTAGTGCCAGTAATCGGGTCGAATCGGCCAAGGGTAAATTCCCCTGATTTTTGATTACAACCTATAGGGTTAGCATAAGGTACTAAGGTAATATCGCCTTTTAAATTGAGCTGTTTTAACTGCTCTAGCAGCTGAAAAATAACCGCGTTACCTTGTACCTCGGCGCCATGCATATTGGCTTGAATATACACGCTTGGCCCGCTGCCATCGCCTTTTAAGCGATACACCGGAATAGTTAGAGGCAAGCCGTTTGCTACTTCCCCTACTATAATGTTTTCTTGGCTAATGGGTGTTGTTATGCTCATGTTTATTACCTTAAGTAGTGACTGGCATCTTCTGCTTGGCGCACACACGTGAGCTCGCCATTTTGTAACACGTATTCTGCAGCTAGTTCATGGCATAAAAAATAGGGCATGCTTTCGGTAAAACCATAGGCGCCACATTGGCTAAACACCAGCCAGTCTTGCTCGTTTAAATCGCTTGGTAGGGTATGCTCGCCTAAGCAATCAAGGGCAGTACATAATGGGCCGTATAAGCTCATTGCTTGTTCTGGCGCTGTTGACTCGCGTAGTAACGCCGCAGGAAAATCTTGGCTTGTAACAGCAGGGCGCAATAAGTGGTTAATACCACCGGTTAAAATAACTTGCTGTTGCCCGTAGTTTTGTTTGCACTCAACGACTGGGTTCGCGTAATGACCGCATTCGCCTACAGCGTAACGTCCAAGCTCCATCCAAAGCTCGTCTACACCCGCATCTTTTTTAATTTTTGCCAGCGCGGTGATTAATCCATCCCACTCAAGTGTTGCATCATTTGGTGTGTAAGGAATACCTAAACCGCCGCCTAAGTCTAAAATTTTCAGGTTTATATTTAAGTTATTAGCCAAGGTGGTAAGCGGTGCAATCATTTGCGACCACAGCTCACTTAGCTTTTGCGTGCTAAGCATGTTGCCCCACTGAAAAATATGTAGGCCATCAAAATTAAGTGCTGGGTAATCGCCAGTATTGAGCGCTTGCCATTCATCGCAACCAAGCCCAAACGGTGTAAGGCTGTCACCCCCTAATGGGTTTTTTTCACCTTCTGGCCAGCGTAATTGCACACGCAGTAATACTTGCAGCTGCGTATTTTGCAGCTGCGCTTGCTGGTTTAACCAACGTACTTGATTGAGGCTTTCGGCAACAAAAATACGCACGCCGCGCCCAATAAAGTGTTTAATTTGTTTAGGGCTCTTTGCAGGCCCTGTGTTGAGCACGCGCTGTGAACTAATACCTTGTGCAAGTACTTGTTCAAGTTCACCTTTACTTGCTACGTCAAAGTTAAAGCCTGCGCTATCTAAGCTTTGAATAATCTTAGAAAGCGGGTTCGCTTTTACTGCATACCAAAGTTTTACATCGGTTTGCGCAACTAAGCGCGTAAGGTGTGCGTTTAGTTTATCTAAGTCGTAAACAAAAAAAGGAGTATCAAGCTGCTGTGTAAGCGTATTAACAGCGGTTTTGATTGGCGTGCTCAAAAAGCTCATTATCGTAAAACCTCTTCTAGCAATAATGATGCATCGCTTTGTTCGTCGCGGTATTTAACAATTAACGCACACGACATGCTTAAGCCTTGCTCACGTGCCCATTCGTTAGACGCCGGGCGAGAGCCAGGTATTACAATTGCGTATTCTGGGATTGGCTCGCCTTTATCAAGCTGACGCTCATTAACGCAGTCGTATACCGGAATGGTTGCAGATAAACGTACGCCAGGTGCCAGTACTGCACCTTTTTTAATAACTACGCCTTCAACAATGACACAACCTGCGCCAATAAACGCATCGTCTTCAACCACGACTGGGCTTGCACCAATTGGCTCAAGTACACCACCAAGTTGCACAGCTGCGCTTAAATGTACATTTTTACCAACTTGTGCACACGAACCCACTAATGCGTGGCTATCAACCATAGTACCTTCGTCGATGTATGCGCCAATATTTACGTACGCTGGTGGCATAATAATAGTGCCTTTAGCTACGTAGGCACCGCGGCGAACACTGGTGCCACCTGGTACCATACGCACGCCATCTTCAGTGCTAAATTCTTGTGGTGCAAGGTTGTGTTTATCTACAAAACCGCCTGCAAACTCTGTGTTAGTGCCATTTTTAAAGGCTTCTAAAATGCCTTGTTTTACTTCTACGTTAGCTTCCCATTGGCCGCTTTCGTTTTGTGATGCTGCGCGTACTGCGCCCGATTCTAAATTATTTAGTAGTTCTAACCAGCTCATTATAAAAACCTGTGTTTAATGCCAAGATAAAATGGTGTCGTTTGCAGTGGTAATGCAATCGGTTTGCGTTAACTCAAGATGCGTTAAAGGTGGACGCAACAGTGGGCTATTTAAACGCCCTTGCTGGTGCATTAGCACTTTAACGGGAATAGGGTTTGCTACAGCAAATAGGCTATTGATAGCGCGAGTCCACTGAGCAAATAAATTGGGGTGTTGACCGCTTAGGCTGCGCTTTACAAATTCGTGTGTTTGCAAAGGCCATGCATTGGCCGCAACCGAAACTAAGCCTTTTGCTCCTGCTTGGGCAAAGTAGGGCATAAGTGCATCGTCGCCACTGTATAGCGCTAAATTAGGCGCGGCTTGTCGGTATGCTTCAAATTGGGTGATGTTGCCACTGGCTTCTTTTAAAGCCCACAGTTTTGGGTGCGCTTTTAAGTTTTCAATGGTTTCGATAGGAATGCTTACACCGCTGCGCCCAGGTACGTTGTACAACATACACGGATGCGCGCTTTCGTTTAATAAGCTTTCGTACCAATGTGTTTGACCTACAGCCCCTGGTTTTGCATAAAGAGGCGAGCCTAATAAGTAGCTGTGAATAGGTAATTGGTTACAGTAGCTAACCCATTCTTTTTGTTGGGCCAAATTACTACCACCAACAGCAACCATAAGCGGTACACTGGGTTTTAATTGGCACACGTGCTCAACAATGCCTTGCTGCTCTTTAAGCGTAAGGGCTAAGCCTTCACCTGTGCTACCGAGCAGTAAAATACCGTTGTGTGCCGCTTCTTGTTCGCTAACAAGTGTTGTGAGCGTGTCGTAGTCAACATTACCTTGTTGATCAAACGGCGTAACAAGCGCTGTCCACAGTGCGTAGTCGTCTAAATTGAAGTTGTGAATCATCTCTTACGAACCTATAAGGTGTTCGAGATATTAAGGAGGCTGTATGATGTTAGCCGCATTAACGTCGTTCGAACAGTATTCGAAGAGCGAATGGGCTTAAAATAATAGGGCGCACGGCCTTATTATTTAAGACCAGAAGCTCTCCACCAAACTAATAAGCTGTTTTAAAACAGCTATTGGTGACAGTCGCTAGGATTCAACCTAGTCGCCCGAAGTAATTGCTTCGCAAAAGCGTTTACCTCTCGGCGGTATTCCCCTCACATATGCTCACTGGAGTTTGCGCTCCTAACATACGCTACCTGAATAACGCACCTCTTCTAGCCCTTTGTATTTTGTTTAACCGCAAAAGGTTTAACAAAATACAATTTAAATAGGGTAATGCGGCGATTAAAACATTTTAGCCGTCTAGGTGTCAAGTTGCAGGATACAGATTAGTTCATCGAAAATGTGGGTGGTTACGTATTGGCTGCTTTTCTCGTAAACTAACCCTATGAGCAGTGATGAGGTATTTAATAGTATGGAAAAATTTAGCGATATTTATAAGCGAGCAGTAGAGCGAAAAGGCTCTGAAAAAATGCTTAAGTTATTACTCGCAAAACCCTTATCTAAAAAAGCATTAAGCGCATTAAGTGACGACGACTGGCTTGAAGAGTTTACCCGTAAAGTATTTCAAAGCGGGTTTTACTGGTCGGTAATAAACAGTAAATGGCCAGGTTTTAGAGAGGTTTTTTGGCAGTTTAGTGTTGATAAATTACTTATGATGCCGCCCGATATGCTCGAGCAAAAAGCAACTGATGAGCGCATTATTCGTAATTATAAAAAGGTAAAAACAATTCCTGAAAATGCCTACATGATCCACGAAATAGCACAGCAACATGGCAGTTTTAGCAAGTTCGTAGCTAACTGGCCAAGCGATGACATTATTGGTTTATGGGCATATTTAAAAAAACACGGCGCCCGTTTGGGTGGAAATACTGGCCCGTATGCCTTAAGAGCGCTTGGTAAAGATACTTTTTTACTTTCGCGAGATGTAGAAAGTTACCTAAGAGCGCACAAAATTATCGATGGCGGCCTGCAAACTAAAAAATCACTCACTGCTGCACAGGCATTTTTTAACGAAATGCAAAAGCAAAGTGGTTTAAGCATGCAAGAGCTGAGTTTAATTGTGGCCTACGGTGTGGGCGACAATCGTGTAGGTGTAAGCCAACAAGCAGAGGATTAATGATGAAACTAGTGCCAAGATATACAGACATAGCAGATAACTTTGCAATAGAGGATCAGCCTTCAAGCGTTGCTGCCCCGCAATTACTGCTGTGGAACGCATCTTTAGCTAAGCAGTTTAATATAGATATTGAGCCGCAGCTGCGTGCTAGTACGTTTGCAGGCAACGAATCACTGCAAATAAAGGCGGTAGCACTTGGTTATTCTGGGCACCAGTTTGGGCACTTTTCGCCGCGCTTGGGTGATGGGCGAGCACATTTACTCGGTGCTGTAAGCGACGATAAAAATCAGCTGTGGGATATTCAATTAAAAGGCTCAGGCGCTACGCCTTATTCTAGAGGAGGCGATGGCCGGTGTGCACTAGGTCCTGCTATTCGCGAATATATTATGAGCGAGGCAATGCATGGCTTAGGTATTAAAACCACGCGTTGTTTGGCTGTGGTTGGGACAGGCCAAGCCGTTTATCGTAATCCGCCGCAACCTGGCGCAGTTGTCACTCGTCTAGCAAGTAGTCATATTCGGGTTGGCTCGTTTCAATATTTAGCGACCCAAGGGGATACTGAGGGTCTTAAAAAGCTTGCCGATACAGCCATTGAGCGCCATTACCCTGAAATTAACATAACCGGGCCAGAGCGTTACTTAGCCTTTTTAGATGCAGTGATAAAAAACCAATTAGACTTAATAATTAGCTGGATGAGAGTCGGGTTTATTCATGGCGTTATGAATACCGACAACACGCTAGTAAGCGGTGAAACCATAGATTATGGCCCGTGTGCGATGATGAATGTATTTGATTTTGATACCGTATTTAGCTCTATTGATAAGCAAGGGCGTTATGCATTTGGTAATCAACCAAATATAGCGAGCTGGAACTGCGCTCGTTTAGCCGAGAGCTTAATACCGCTTATTAATGACGATGACGAGCAAGCCGTAAACTTAATGACGCCCATAATCAGCCAGTTCTCAATGCTATTTAACGATAGATACAATCAAATGTGGGCACAAAAACTAGGTTTAGCTGGCCAAAGTGAAAATGATGTTGAACTAGTAAGTAAGTTATTACTCTTATTTCAAGAGCATAAGCTTGATTACACCAACACCTTTGATGCCCTTACTGAGTCATTAAAAGGTGAATCTGTAATACCTGAGCCATTAACGCAATGGGCACAGCTTTGGAAAAGTCGAACAGATAACAGTTCTTATGAAATTATGCGAGCTGCTAATCCTCGAGTGATCCCTCGTAATCATATTATTGAAACAATTTTAGATGAATATACAAACATGGGGACTAGTGAATTACTAAAACCGTTTATGGAAGTGCTTAGTGATCCATACTTTACTAGCAAAAACATAGCTCAGTATCAGGAAGCACCTAAAGAGGACAAAGATTACCGCACATTTTGCGGTACTTAAGTGCTGGGTTAACTCATAAGTTCATGATTATAAATGGCCATATTTACTTATATACGGCTATATTTGGCTTTAAATAGTGTTCATTGATTGAGCAAAGTATATTCAAGTGGTAATATCCGCGACCGTAAAGCCAAGTAATTTTTTGCGTATATACAGTGCATATAGTTGAATTTACCTTGTATTAGCTTACAAGTAAGCGATTTATAATAAAACCACTATATTTATTGTTTGCAGGTTAGGTAAAGCGTTTAATCTCACCTACAATAAATGGTTGGATGTCGTCATAGACCATTGAAAAAATTTATAAACTTTATTTTTCGTTAAGTATCGATTAACAAAAGCTCAGGTAGTCTGTAAAAAACTGGTTGAGCTAGAATTGATTAGCTACAATTTATTGGTTGTTAAAATGGGAAGAAAACAATGAAATTAAAATCACTTACAATTGCAATCGCGTTGGCTGCAACTAGCGCATCTACTTTCGCTGCTGATAAAGAAGAAGGCTTCTACATTGGCGCATTTGGCGATTACTACGACGCATCTTGGAAAAACATGCGTGACCAAGCTGGCTTAGACGTAAATGAGTCTACAGGCTGGGGTGTTGAAGCTGGTTACCGTTTCAGCGATTACTGGAGCGCACGCCTTGAGTATGCAGACATGGATTTTAACGCTTTTGACAAAGTAGCTGGCAATCGCAATAATATTGACGGCGAGCGTTATGGTATTGATGCACTATACCACTTAGATGGTGGTCCATTTTACGGATTATTTGGTATTAAAGAAATTGATGTTGTAGATGACAACACATTCTTAAATGCTGGTGTTGGTTACCAACACTTTATTACAGATGGTTTATTTGTTAATGCAGAAACAGCTGTATACCAAGGCCTTGACCGTGGTTACACAGATGTTGGTGCAAAAATTGGTATTAACTACTTATTTGGTCAAAATGCAGCGCCAGCTGAGCCGGTTCAACCAGCTCCAGAGCCTGAAGTTGTTGAAGTTGCAGTAGTTCCTGCTGATAGCGATAATGACAACATTTTAGATGCTGATGACCAATGTCCAAATACACCTATGGAAGATGCTGTAGACGGTACAGGTTGTACATTATATGAAGACCGTGAAGTAACAACTAGCCTATTAGTTACTTTCCCACATGACTCTGCAGAAGTAGGTTCACAGTACTTCACTGATATCGCATCAGTATCTGAGTTCTTAAAAGAGCATACAGATACAACAGTACTTCTTGAAGGTCATGCATCGGCTGTAGGTAATGCAAACTACAACAAAATGCTTTCTAAAAAGCGTGCTGATGACGTAGCGAAAGAATTAGTTAAAGATGGTATCGATGAAGACCGTATCACTACAGTAGGTCTAGGTGAAGAGCGTCTTAAGAATACAGCAAATACTAAAGCAGCTCACGCAGAAAACCGTCGTGTAGAAGCGCATGTAAAATCTATTGAACGTGTAAAAGTTAAGCGTTAATAGTAATTTACTAAATCTAGAAACCCAGCCATGTGCTGGGTTTTTTTATGGGCGGAATAAAGTGAACAAATAATCAAATAGTAATGATTATTACTTAACAAACATTCACGAAAATAGATTTTATTAAAGCCACTATTCATAATATTTATAGTCGGTATAATCAGTTGCTTAGTTGGATGGATTTTCATCTAATCATAAAAGCTTTATAATCACGCGTTAGAATACTATAAGTATTGGGTAACTTATTTGCGCATGAAGCGCTACCGAATACTTTCACGTCACCAAGAGGGCAATATTGTGCTACAAGAATATCGTAAACACGTAGAAGAACGTGCCGCGTTAGGTATCGTACCAGCGCCACTAGATGCTCAGCAAACGGCTGATCTTATTGAACTAATCAAAACGCCACCGGCAGATGAAGAAGAGTTCATCCTAGATTTATTAATCAACCGTGTACCGCCAGGTGTTGATGATGCAGCGTATATCAAAGCAGGCTTTTTAGCGGCAGTTGCAAAAGGTGAAGCGCAGTCTCCACTAATCTCAAAAGAAAAAGCAGCTGAGTTATTAGGTACAATGTTAGGTGGCTACAATATCGCTCCTATGATTGAACTTCTTGATGACGAAGCACTTGCGCCAATCGTAGCAAAAGGCCTTTCAAACACATTATTAATGTTTGATGCTTTTTACGATGTAGAAGAAAAAGCAAAAGCAGGCAATGCATATGCTAAACAAATCATAGAGTCTTGGGCTGCAGCTGAGTGGTTTACTAATAAACCAGCAGTAGCTGAAAAAATCTCAGTTACTGTATTTAAAGTAACTGGCGAGACAAACACAGATGATTTATCTCCTGCACCAGATGCATGGTCACGTCCTGATATCCCACTACATGCTTTAGCAATGCTAAAAAATGAGCGTGATGGTATTGTTCCTGATAAAGCGGGTGAAGTAGGTCCAATCACTAAATTAGAAGAGTTAAAAACTCAAGGCTTACCACTTGCTTACGTAGGTGACGTTGTAGGTACTGGTTCTTCTCGTAAGTCTGCTACTAACTCTGTGCTTTGGTTTATGGGTGACGATATCCCATTTGTACCAAATAAGCGCGTTGGTGGTGTATGTTTAGGTAATAAAATTGCGCCTATCTTCTTCAATACAATGGAAGATTCTGGTGCATTACCAATTGAATTAAATGTTGATGAGTTCAACATGGGTGATCAAATTGATATTTACCCATACGAAGGTGTTGTTAAGCGTCACGGTACTGATGACGTTATCTCTACTTTTGAACTTAAATCAGACGTAATTTTAGATGAAGTACGTGCCGGTGGCCGTATTCCTCTAATCATTGGTCGTGGTTTAACAGACAAAGCACGTACATCTCTAGGTTTAGGCGCAACTGACGTATTTAAAGTACCAGCGGTAACTGAAGCTTCAGATAAAGGCTTTACACTAGCGCAAAAAATGGTTGGTAAAGCATGTAACGTTGAAGGTATTCGCCCAGGCCAATACTGTGAGCCTAAAATGACCACTGTAGGTTCGCAAGATACTACAGGTCCTATGACACGTGATGAGCTTAAAGACTTAGCATGTTTAGGTTTCTCTGCAGATTTAACAATGCAGTCATTCTGTCATACCTCTGCTTACCCTAAACCAATTGACGTAAACACTCACCATACGCTTCCTGATTTCATCATGAACCGTGGCGGTGTTTCACTTCGCCCTGGTGACGGTGTAATTCACTCTTGGTTAAACCGTATGTTATTACCAGATACTGTAGGTACTGGTGGTGATTCACATACACGTTTCCCATTAGGTATTTCGTTCCCAGCGGGTTCAGGTGCAGTAGCATTTGCAGCAGCAACCGGTGTTATGCCGCTTGATATGCCTGAGTCTATTTTGGTTCGCTTTAAAGGTGAAATGCAACCAGGTATCACTTTACGTGACCTAGTACACGCAATCCCTTACTACGGTATTAAGCAAGGCTTATTAACAGTAGAGAAAAAAGGTAAAATCAACGAATTCTCTGGTCGCGTACTAGAAATCGAAGGTGTTGAGCACTTAACTGTTGAGCAAGCGTTTGAATTATCAGATGCATCAGCAGAGCGTTCAGCAGCAGGTTGTACTGTTAAGCTTTCTAAAGAGTCTATCAGTGAATACCTAGAATCAAACATTGTTATGCTTAAGTGGATGATCTCTGAAGGTTACGGCGATGTACGTACAATCGAGCGTCGTATTACAGCAATGCAAGATTGGTTAGCTAACCCAGAACTTATGGAAGCTGACGCTGATGCAGAATACAAACACGTTGTAGAAATCGACCTAGCAGAGATTAAAGAGCCAATCCTTTGTGCTCCAAATGACCCTGATGACGCACGTTTACTTTCTGATGTTACTGGCGAGAAAATTGATGAAGTATTCATCGGTTCTTGTATGACTAACATTGGTCACTTCCGTGCTGCTGGTAAATTACTAGATGGTTTCACCGGTCGTATCCCAACACAACTTTGGGTTGCTCCACCAACTAAGATGGATAAAGATCAGCTTACTGACGAAGGTTACTACGGTATCTTTGGTCGTGTTGGTGCACGTATCGAAACTCCAGGTTGTTCACTATGTATGGGTAACCAAGCACGTGTTGCAGATAAAGCAACGGTTGTTTCAACCTCTACACGTAACTTCCCGAACCGTTTAGGTAATGGTGCGAACGTATTCTTAGCTTCAGCAGAGCTTGCAGCAATTGCTGCTATTTTAGGTAAATTACCTACGCCAGCTGAATACCAAGAGTATGCTGCGAAAATCAATGCAACGGCTGCAGATACATACCGTTACTTGAACTTCCACCGTATGCCTCAGTACACTAAAAAAGCAGACAACGTAATTATTCAGCAAGCTGTATAATTTAAACCTGTTTAAAAAAACCCGCCTAGGCGGGTTTTTTGTTGGGTTTATTTAATTTGAATAGTTCATGTTTTAATAAAGTTATATTGGATTAAATATAGCAGCCAGTAACTTTTTAGATAAATAATAAAGCAAATATTCCTCCCCATATGCATTAAAATCTCTTTTAATATTCTCATTATTTTAGGCGAGATTTTATGACTGCATTAAACAACCAGAATTTACTGCAACTACGTTTTGTTAACCAAGCAAATATTGATTTGGTTAAGCCTTCTTTTGATAACCTACCTGCAAATCCTTATGCAGATGGCGAATTTCGTAAACGTCGTTACTCAGTAATTAAATTTCAAAATGGTGAGCTAAAACTACAAGCTGCCAAAGCATTTGTTCAAGACGATTCTATTAATACCTTTCAGGGTAACGTAGAGCGTACTTACGAGAACTTAGAGCAAAGCTTACTTGAGTCTCAAGGTATGCAAAGCATTGTAAGTGAGTTTTTTGAGCTTACCGGTATTGATGAAGACCGTGATATTGAAATACACCAATTTAGAATGTTAGCTATTGATAGTGATACGCCGGCTGCGCCTGAAGGTGTCCACCAAGATGGTTTTGACCATGTATGTATATGCGGTGTTTCGCACGAAAACCTAGAAGGTGGCGAGCTACTTGTATACGAAAATAAACAAGCTGAACCATGTTTTAAAATGGAAATTAAAGACGGAATGTTTGCACTAATAAACGACCGTCAAGTGTGGCACAACGCGACACCAATGAATAAAATTGATGCTAGCAAACCAGGTTACCTGGATTGTTTTGTATTAACGTCTTAAGGAATAAGCATGAACATAGCGCAATTACGTGAGCAGTTTCCGGCATTAATGCAGAGCGTTGATGGTAAATCGCCGATATTTTTAGACGGCCCAGGTGGCTCTCAAGTGCCGCAGTCAGTGCTAAATGCAATGTCTGCTTATTTAGGGCACTACAACTCAAACCTAGGTGGCGCGTTTTTTTCAAGCGATAAAACTGTAGAACTAATGGCAAATGCTCGCCAAGCCGCAGCAGATTTACTTAATGCGCCAAGTGCACAAAATATTGTGTTTGGCCCAAATATGACGAGCCTTACCTTTAGTTTTAGCCGAGCTATTTCGCGCAATTGGCAGGCTGGCGATGAAATAATTGTAACCAACGCTGATCACTTCTCAAACGTGTCGTCTTGGCAGCAAGCTGCAGAAGATAAAGGCGTTAAAGTTAACACCGCAGTTATTAACGAAGTTGATTGTAGTTTGGATATGGCGCAATTTGAGAGCTTATTAAACAGTAATACTAAGCTTGTAGCGGTAACTTACGCTTCAAATACAACAGGTTCTATAAACGATATAAAACGTATTATAGAACTTGCCCACGCTGTAGATGCTCTTGTTTATGTTGATGCGGTACATTACGCACCACATGAACTGGTTGATGTACAAGCACTTGATTGCGACTTTTTAGCCTGCTCGGCGTATAAGTTTTTTGGCCCACACTTAGGTATGGTTTACGGTAAGAAAGAGCACTTAGACGGGTTTACTCCTTATAAAGTAGAACCTGCTAAAGACGTAGCGCCAGGTCGCTGGGAAACCGGTACTCAAAGCTTTGAAGCAATGGCTGGTTTTATTGCGGCAGTTGATTACATTGCGGCAATAAGCGAGCTTGACGGTAGTCATTCACGCCGCGAAAAGTTAAGCGTGGCTTTTGCTAAAACTAAGCAGCATGAAATGGCGCTTAGTGAGCACTTTTTAACACGTTTGGTTAATTACCCGCGTATTAAGTTGTTTGGTATTGATGATTTTGATCGCTTAAACGAGCGTACACCTACTTTTGCTTTAACGTTTGAAGGTTTAGAGCCACGTGAAGTGTCTGAATTTTTAGGTAAGCAACATATCTGTGTGTGGGATGGACATTTTTACGCGCAAGGTTTGTGTAAGCAATTAGGTGTGCTTGATAAAGGCGGTGTAGTACGTATTGGTTGTATGCACTACAACACCATTGAAGAGCTAGATCAGTTGTTTAATTTATTTGATGAACTGCTCGGTTAAATGATACTAATTTTGGTGCGCTAACTTTTAGGCGCACCATATATTTGCTCTGCACGGTTAAATAGCACCCACGAGGTTAAAATATACTTATCGTTAGAGACAGGTTTATTACCTCTGTGGGTATGCGTAAAGTAGCCAGGAGCTATCACCATAGTGCCTTTTTTAGGAGCTATTTTACGGTTTTGATAATAAAACTCAGTTTCACCGCCTTCTTCTACATCGTTTAAGTAAAACATAAACAATAATACCCGGTGCAGCGCTTCATTGTGTTGTAACTGCGGATACACCTCACTGTGCCAGTAAGGATAACCACCTTTATTTACCTCGTATTTTTGCGCTTGAATGTTCCCCAGTCTAAATATTTGCTGCACTAATATAGGGAGCTGTGGTTTACCTACCTCATCAAAATTTTCTTGAGTTAAATCTACTACTTCCCCAGTTTTTGGATGATAAACCTTTAAGCCAAATGCACCAATCATCATAAAAATATGCTCTTCAACATAGTTAAAAACATGCTGTGCAGTCGTTTGTTGTATATGTTTTAATTGTTGTTCGTATTCGGGGTGGTTATTTAAATGCAGATCGTGGCTGTCTTTCTTTTTTAAATCGACACCGCCAGATGTTACCCCTTGTTTTACATGCGGGCTTTGCGCAAAGGCCGTAATAAAGCTATCGCAAAAGTCATCGCTTAATGCGTTGTTGTATACGCGAATAAAGTCCGTCATGGTTTACCTTTATATAATTATTATTGGATTTATATGTTTATTGAAAAAGTGATGCCGCGATTTAGCGAAACAGATGCACTCGGACACATTAACAATACCGTACTCCCCGTTTGGTTTGAAGCCGCTCGCGTACCTATTTTTAAATTTTTTACACCAGATTTAAACCCACATGACTGGAAACTAATCATTGCTAAAATAGAAGTATCGTTTGTAGGCGAGCTATTTTATGGCCGCGAGATCACTATTAAAACGTCTGTAGAGCATATAGGCAATAGCTCTTTTGTACTTAAACAAGAGGCATTTCAGCACGATAAATGCTGCGCAATAGGTAAAGCAGTTATGGTCAGGTACGACTTTGTGGCTAAAACTAAGCAAGCACTTTCAAGCCAAGAAAAAAATGCATTAAATGAGCACTTAAATTAAACGTTATCAATTAGCGGTTACCAACCACTTTGTAAACAGCCCGAGACAGCTGTAAATTTTTATGGCTGTATTTTAACGCATTTAGATTGAGTTACTGGCTTCACTTATATACTATTTATAATATATATTGTTGCACCGTTATGACAGGAATTGTTAATGCGGTAATTTGGTGGAGAATGAGTGTGGCGTCTATATCTATTAATAAACCTTTAGAGGTTATTAAACTTAATGATGGTAAATCTTTAACAGCTGAAATTTTGCCCTTTGGCGCAATTATAAAAAGCATTAAATTTAATAACCAAGAGATGACGCTCAGCGTTGACGATTCGCAATACTATCTTGAAAACCCATTTTACTTAGGCGCAACTGTTGGTAGATACGCTAACCGCATTGCTGGTGGACGTTTTAGTCTATCGGGTACTGAATATCAGCTAGATACTAATAACGGCCCAAATAGCTTACATGGCGGTGTTAAAGGCTTTAATAAAGTGCTTTGGCAAGTTACTCAGCAAAGCGAAAGTGAGGTGGAGCTATATTATTGCTCACCTGATGGCGATCAGGGTTTTCCGGGGCAGTTAAAGGTATGGCAAACTATCAGTGCTAAAAATGGCGAACTAACTTTACGCTTTAAAGCTACTACCGATAAAGAAACTCTCGTTAATTTTACTAACCATTGTTATTTTAACCTCGATGGTAGCGATTCTATTAATGAGCACTTTGTACAAATAAATACCAATCACTTTCTTCCTATAGATAAAACCAGTATTCCACTTAATAACGGCCAAACAGTTGCAGGTACTTGTTTTGATTTTTGCACAGCAACGCAGTTAGGCGATGCACTTTGTGCAGCAAGCCCACAGTTAGAAGCGGGTAATGGTTTTGATCACTGCTATATTTTCAATAATGACGGCAGTTTAAAAACGATGGCTACATTAACTTCGCCACACACGAACGTTAGTTTAACCCTTAAAAGTACGCAGCCAGGCATGCAACTTTATACCGCAAACTTTGTTGGTGCGCCTTTTAAAGCACGCCAAGCTGTGTGTTTTGAAGCGCAAAATTGGCCTGATGCGCCAAATCGTGAAAACTTCCCCAAAGCAAATTTATTGCCAGAAGAAAATTATGAGCAGGTTATTATTTACGCGTTTTCTGAGTAAATTCAACCTGCCAATGTTAATTAAAAGAAAATTAAAAGCAAAAATACAGTAATTGAATGATACCTATAATTAAGGAAAAGGTTGCACTTTTGCTTAGTTTAAAATATTTATAATATAAATAGTATTTGAAATATATTTACTACCACAACGACACAATGACTACACACAATCAGGAGTTTTTAAAAAATGATAATTAACAATAAGTTATCGTTCAACAAGAAAACCGCGCTCAGTATTGCTATCACTGGTGTATTGGCAAGCGGCAACGTTGCAGCTCAAGGCGCTGAAGGCGACACACCTACAGTAAATCAAGATGTTGAAGTTATCGCAGTAACGGGTATCCGCAGCAGCTTGCGTTCATCAATGTTAGATAAAAAAGCATCTAACGTTGTAACCGACGGAATTAAAGCAGAAGATCTTGGTAAATTCCCTGATTTAAACGTAGCAGAATCTTTGCAACGTATTACAGGTGTAGCAATTGACCGTAGTGGTGGTGAAGGCCAAGCGGTAACAATTCGTGGCTTTGGCCCACAGTTCAATACGGTACTTGTTAACGGCCGTCAAATTGCGACAGACAGTGCTGGTCGTGAATTCAACTTTGATGTATTAGCAGCAGATCAAATCACCGGTGCTGATATTTATAAAAGTAATACAGCAACGCTTCAAGAAGGCGGTATTGGTGGTACGGTAAACGTAACTACAGCTCGTCCTTTTGATTTTGGCGGATTACATGTTTTAGGCTCTGTGAAAGGCATGTACGAAAGCTTATCTGAAGAAGTATCTCCTTCAGCATCATTTTTAATTAGTAATACATTTAATGATGACAAATTAGGTGTGCTTTTTGCTATTACTAATCAGCAACGTAAGCTTCAAAATAACCAAATTTTAACGGCAGGTTGGCGCGGCGGCCAAACAATTTCTAACCCTACTGATGGTGTACTGTTTGAAAATGCATACATTCCACGTAACTGGGACCAAGTAGTTGATGAGCAAGACCGTGAACGTACAAACGCAAGCTTAGTACTTCAATACGCACCATCTGATGATATTACAATTACTGTTGATGGTATGATTTCAAAATTTGAAGTTGACTCTACAGTACGTGACCTTGCATCTTGGTTTGAACCAGATCGTGTAGGCAGCGCAACAATTGATGCTGAAACAGGGACACTTTTAACTTTCTCTCAAGATGTAGGCCTAGGCGCACCAAGTGGCGACCCTGCAAGTGACTTTGTATCTCATACGCGTAATTCACGTGATGTAACTAATAAAGCATTTGGTATAAACGTTGATTGGCAAGTAAATGAGTCATTAAAAGCTAAATTTGATGTATCTCGTTCAACGGCTGAAAACGACCGTGCTGGCAATGACCGCTTTAACGTTGTAGGTATCATTAACAGCTACAGCTTTGATGGCACAGGCAGTGTACCAACGGTTCAGCATGATGGTTTTGATAATGGTTCATTACCAGACCCTAGTCTTGCACGCCTTCATTACAACGAAATTGGTAACCAATTTACTGATGAAGATGAAATCACTGAGCTAAAAGCTGATTTTGAATACGTGCCAGATAAAGGCCCTGTTGATCGCATTAACTTTGGTGCTTATCGTCAAGAACGTGAAAAATCTAGCTTCCAAATTTTTGGTAGCCAATGTCAGTTTTGTGGTTACGGTACACAAGCACCGCTTGATGAGATTGATTTTGAAGCATACCAAGCAAGCAATTACTTCCCAGGTTTAATCGATACATTCTACACCTACGACGGTGATAAAATGCTAGATTACTTAGCCGATCAAGGTTTCCCAGTAGAACCTACACTACAAAATAACCGTTACACAATTAACGAAGACATTACTAGTTTATACATGGACTTTACGCTTGGCTTTGACCTAGCTGATATGCCAGTAACCGTTAATATGGGCGCACGTTACTCTGAAACAGATATTGAAGTAGAGGCAATACAAAGCTTCATTAGTGATGTAGTGCCAACATCTGATGCAACACTGTTTCAGAATGTATTTGGCCCAGCAACTAACATCCAAGAAGGTACAAGTTACTCAAACTTACTACCGTCTTTCAATGTTAAGCTTGAGCTACAAGATAATATGATTTTACGTTTTGCCGCGTACGACAGTATTACTCGCCCAACTATGTCTCAGCTATCTCCAGCAACTAACTTTAATGAGCCTCGTCGTCAAAACTTAACGGCAAGTGGTGGTAATCCAGCACTTAAGCCATTCCAATCAGAAAACTGGGATATCTCTTACGAGTGGTACTACAACGACGCTAACTTATTTAGCTTTGCAGTATTTAGTAAAGAAGTTGACGACTTTATTGTTACCCTAACAGGTGCAGAAACATTTGAAATGTCTGACCGTTCAGGCCCTGATTATGCGTGTACTACATGTACAGATCAAACTGATGACGAACTAAATGGTAGCTCAGAAATTTACACTGTAAGCCGCCCTCAAAATGGTGAGTCTGCAACTGTAACCGGCTTCGAAGTGGGTGTTACTCACATGTTTGAAAATGGTTTTGGTTTTATTGCTAATGCGACGGTTGTGAATAGCGACATCAGTGTAGGTGACGATACGACACAAACATTTGCGCTAGAAGGCCTAGGCGATTCGCAAAACTTGGTATTGTTTTATGAGCAAGAAAACTGGCAAGCACGTGTTGCATTTAACAACCGTGAAGGCTTTTTACGCTTAGTTGATAACGGCTTTAATGGTGAACCAGTGAACGTTGAGACATACGGTCAGTGGGATATCAGCGCAAGCTACGATATTAACGAAAACTTCACTGTTTTCGCTGAAGGCATCAACATCACTGAAGAAGAATTAGTGCAAACAGGTCGTTTTGCTAACCAAATCTATTCAGTAGAAGATAATGGCTCACGTTACGCGTTTGGTATTCGCGGATCGTTTTAATTAATGTTTGAGGCGAACTTCTCGCCTCTTGTTTCATTGCAGCACATTAGTGCTAATACCAATTAGGTTAATTTAGCAGTAATGTTAACCTAATTGGCTAAAATGAAACCACATTATATCCAAATGCCCTACCGGGCATTTGTTGTATAAAACGTTATCTAAAAATACTCAAAGAGTAGTCCATTTTGAATAAAGCAATAAAAACAGTCGCAGTAATTGGTGGTGGTACAGCAGGATGGCTGAGCGCTGCAATTATAGCTTCGTATCACCAAGGTAAAAATGGTGATGGCTTAAAAGTGATGTTGGTTGAATCGTCAGATATCCCAACAATTGGTGTAGGTGAAGGCACCTGGCCAACGATGAAAAATACGCTTCAGCAAATTGGTTTGCGAGAAGTTGATGTATTTAAAGCCTGTAATGCCACCTTTAAGCAAGGCGGTAAATTTGTAAATTGGACACACGGCAATAACGACTTTTACTACCATCCATTTACTGTACCGCTAGGATACGGCCGTATAGATTTAGCCCCTTATTTAGATAATGTTGAAGATTACGCACAACAAACTAATTTTCAGCATGATATTTGCGAAGCAAGCCTAGCACCAAGAGGTATTGCTCAAGGTGAATATCAAGGTAATTGTAACTACGCCTATCATTTAGATGCAGGTGCTTTTGCTGAATTATTAAAACAACACTGTAAAAGCAAGCTTGGCATTGAGCATGTTATTGGCACAGTAGAACAAGTAAAGCTTGATGATAACGGCGCTATAGATACGCTGACTTTAAAAGAGCAAACCCGCACCATAAATGCCGACTTATACATAGACTGCACTGGTTTTTCATCGCTGTTATTAGGCCAAGCCCTTAACGTGCCATTTAAAAAAATGGATCACGTATTATTTAACGACAGCGCCCTTGCTATGCAAGTACCTTACGATGAAAACGACAACTCCTTGGCCAGCCATACCATTGCTACTGCGCAATATGCAGGGTGGATCTGGGATATAGGCTTAACGCATCGTCGTGGTGTAGGTCATGTATATTCAAGTAAATTCTTATCAGATGAAGAAGCTGAGCAAAACCTGCGTAACTATTTAGGTGATGCTGCAAACGGCTTAACCGCCCGAAAAATTAGCTTTGAGTCGGGCTACCGAGAAAAGTTTTGGCATAAAAACTGTGTTGCAGTAGGGATGTCGGCAGGTTTTGTAGAGCCGCTTGAGGCAACCGCAATCATGCTTGTTGAAATTTCGTCTCGCTTTGTTGCAGAGCACATGCCAGCCGATACTCAAGTAATGCCTATTGTTGCTAAGCGTTTTAACGAACAAATGGATTACCGCTGGCAACGCATTATCGACTTTTTAAAGCTGCACTATATGCTTACTAAACGCCCTGAACCATATTGGCAGGCGCATGTTCAGCCAGAAACTATTCCACAAAGCTTACAAGAAGACTTACTACTTTGGGGGACGCGTGGCCCACTGATACAAGACTTTCATGGCGCTTTAGAGTTATTCCCAGCTGCCAGCTACCAGTACGTGTTGTATGGCATGGGCTTTAAACCAGACTTTACTAAGCAAGCATATTTGTACTCACAAGATGCTCAAGCTAAACAAATAATTGAACGTAACAGCCAGCTTACACAGCAGATGTTGCAAACTTTGCCGCCACACCGCGCTTATATTGAGCAGTGGTTAGCGGCTAACCCAGTTTAAGGATGTGTAACTATGGCTATTAGTGAACTATCTAGTACACAACACCAAGCATTAAAAGTTAAACATAATGCAGGTGTTGAATACGCAAAAACGCAGCACTTAGTTAATCTAAGAGCTAACGAAGTGGCAAAAGCCGCGTGCGACTTACCTATATTTTTAGCGCGGAATGCGCAAAACGGCAGTTATACCGTATCGGGTTTAACAAGTTTTAGTGCTGGGCAGAGTTTATTGGTTAATAACAGCCAGTGGCAGGCACTTTACACGCCTGTATGTATACAAACACATCCCCTTTATTTAATGACTCGTGAAGCAAATAGCAGTGATTATTTTATTGCCTTTGATGAGCAAAGCTCTGCACTAAGCACCGAACAAGGTGAGCCGCTATTTGATGCTAAAGGTAACCCAAGTTTATTTTTAAATTCGCAGCAAAAGCTACTTGAAAGCGATTTAAAAAATGATTACCAAACGTATCAATTTACCCAAGAAGCTGCGCGGTTAGGGCTTATAAAAAACATAGATATTGTTTTGCAGTTTGAGCAAGGCGAAGCGCAAACTATTCAAGGTTTAAGCACCGTTGATGAAGACAAACTACAAACTTTAGATAGCGATACCATTGCAAACTTACACAAGCAAGGTTACCTAAGTGTGCTTAACAGCATGCTTATTTCATTGTTTCAACTCAACGCACTGGTAAAGCTGCATAACCAACGTCCCGAACTTATGCCTTTAAAGCAAATTAAGTTAGAACTAAGTCGAGATGCGCACGCGCTGTAGCGTGCACTTTTTTATTACACAGACATTGCGTTAACGCGCAGGAGATACACACATGTCAGACAACATTTTGCAGTTGGTGGTTTTTTTCTTTGTGACCGCCTTAATTGGTGGGCTTACATATTGGAAGTGCCGCGGCCAAAATAGAAATAGCGGAAACAGCGAAACAAAAGAGTATTTTTTAGCGGGCGGTGGCCTTACTTGGATGTTTGTTGCCGGTTCAATCACACTAACTAATTTAAGTACCGACCAACTAGTAGGTATGAATGGTAACCAAATGGCCTTGCTTGTTTGGTGGGAATTAGCAGCGATTATTGGCCTCATTATTTTAGCTAAAGTCTTCATTCCTGTTTATTACAAATACAATTGTACTACTACCACTGAGCTACTAGAAAAACGCTATAACAACAAGCACATTCGTGCTGTTATTGGTGGTTTGTTTTTTTTAGGTAATGCACTTATTTATATGCCAGCGGTAATTTACTCAGGTGCGCTATTTATGCAAACCATGTTTAAAGTAGATATTCCGCTAATGTATATAGCGACCGCATTTGCTCTTGTAGGTGCTATTTATGCATTTTTTGGTGGCTTACGCGCTGTTGCGGTATCAGATACTTACAACGGGCTACTGGTGCTCGGTATGGCAATACTTGTTGTGTTCTTGGCGCTTAATGCAATTGATTACGACTTTAGCGGTATTCCACAAGAGCGTTTAACACTAATTGGTGATGCTGATTCACCAATTCCTTGGCCAACACTATTAACCGGTATGATCTTTATTCAAATGTATTACTGGGGTACTAACCAAACAATTACACAGCGAGCAATGGCTGCGCCAAATGTTAAAGAAGCGCAAAAAGGTATTTTTGCAGCAGCAGGTATTCGTTTTTTAATCGCCCCTGCAATTGTAGTACTGCCAGGTATTATTTCGTACAAACTGTATGGCGACATTGGTGATGCAGCTTATGGCCGAATTGTAGGTGACGTAATGCCTGCATGGTTAACCGGCGTATTTGCAGCGGCAATGGCTGCAGCGGTGTTATCTACTTACAACAGCTTATTAAACTCAGCAACAGCATTATATGTATGTGACATTCACGAAGCGTACTTTAATAAAGAGCCAAGTGTTGTAAAGCTAAGCGGCTACGTTACGTTGTTACTTACAAGCTTAACGCTAGTATTAGTGCCAATTTACCAGCAAGCAGATAGCATTATTAATTTACTACAGCAGTTAAATGGCTTACTAAGTATGCCTATATTCTCAATCTTTGTTGTAGGCTTGTTATTTAAAAATGTTGATGCACGTGCGGGTATCGCCGCAGTGATTTTAGGTGTGGTTATGTATGGCATGCTAACCTTTGAAAATTCACCACTGCATACTGATTTGCACTACATTCACTTAATGCCAATTACACTGATAGTGTGTGTAGCCTTTGCACTAACTGTAAATAAAGTAGTATTTGGTTTGAGCGCGCAATGGGCCGGTAAAACACCTGCTTTAGATAATTCAGGTCAAGCGCAAGTACAAAAATAATATATAAAAAGTTTAAGCTGACAAAATCGGTCATGGGGCAACTCTGGCCGATTTTTTTATATCTATTAAAAGCAGTAGCAGGGCTTTATACCAACCGGCATAAATCTTTGATCAATTTAACGAATTAAGTTGCCCTATAACGTTGTTAAAAATTTTTTATTTAGAACAACTAGGTACAAAAGTTTTTGCCTGGTTCTAGCGTAATTTTCTTCACATTAAATAGACCTCATATATAAGCAGATTGGTATTAAAGCTAAAGTTAGTCTTAACCTTTAGGTCGTAGTGGTACTTCCAGTGAGTTTATCTGGGAATTTAAGCTGTAAAGACTATCAAAATCTAATTTATATGATATATACTATTATTATTGAATGTCACCATCTGCTAGATTGTGTCTCAAGCATCGAAAGTAATATAGCTAGGCAACTTTCGTAACATTTATAACTCACACAATGAAGAAGAGGATAGGAAAATCATGGCCGACACTAAATCATTTTATCGATTGGACAGTGTAAACAGCACCGTTATTTTCGACTGCCAGAGCAAAACACCGGCATTACTGTACTTTGGTAAGCGTCTATCTGTGCAAACAACTGAAACAATGCTTACTCAGCTTGCAACTCGTCAAGAAGTAAAATGTGCCGTGGTTGAAGAAGCACCTATTTCTCTTTCTCCTCTTTTAGGTGAAGGCTTTACTGGTGCGCCAGGCCTTGAGCTTGTAAACGACTCTATTGCTTGGTCTGTAGGGCCAAAGCTAAAAGAGGTTCGTCAGCCATCATCAGCAACGCTTGAGTTTGTAAGCGTAGATGAGCTTCGTGGTATTGAAGTCGTTCACAGCATCACGCTTGATAACAACACAAATGTTTTAAGTGCACATACTGTATTAACTAATTTAGGTGACTCACCACTAAGCGTTAACTTTTGTGCAGCGCCAACGTTCCAGCTGCCAGATAGCGTAAGCAAAATTGTAAGTTTTGAAGGGCGCTGGTCAAACGAATTCCAACGTCAATCTGTTGATTTAGTGCTTGGCAGTTTTGTACGCGAAAACCGTAAAGGTAAAACGTCACATGATGTATTCCCTGGTTTATTAGTACATAACGAAGGTGCAGGTGAGCAACACGGCGAATGTTACGGCTTTCATTTAGGTTGGAGTGGTAACAACAAACTACGTGCAGAGCTACTACCTGAAGGTCGTCGATACGTGCAAATGGGCGAGTTATTATTACCTGGTGAGCTTACGCTTGCAAAAGGTCAAACGTATCAAAGCCCTAGTATTTACGGCTCGTTTTCAAGCGACGGATTTAGTGCGCTTTCACGCAATTTCCACCGTTTTGTTAAAGCAAATTTACTTACTCAAGCACAGCGTGAAAAATCTCGCCCTGTACATTACAACACGTGGGAAGGTATTTACTTTGACCACGATGTAGACACGTTAAAGCAGTTAGCCGATAAAGTAGCCCCACTAGGTATTGATCGTTTTGTACTTGATGACGGCTGGTTTAAAGGTCGTCGAGGCGACAACGCAGGCTTAGGCGATTGGACGGTAGATTACGAAATATACCCAGATGGATTATCGCCAGTAATTGACCATGTAAATAGCTTAGGCATGGAGTTTGGTATTTGGTTTGAACCAGAAATGGTAAACCCAGATAGCGATTTATACCGTGCTCACCCTGATTGGGTATTAGGCTCAGAAAATAACGAGCAACTTAGTTTTAGAAATCAGCTCGTGCTTGATTTAACGCGCACTGAGGTTGTTGAATACTTATACAAAGCCATTGACGATATTTTAGTTGAATACCCAACTATTAAGTACATTAAGTGGGATATGAACCGCGATATTAACCATGCAGGTAACTTTGATGGTAAGCCAGCCGTGCATCAGCAAACACTTGCACTGTATCGTTTAATTGATCGTATTAAAGCGGCGCACCCAGGCCTTGAAATAGAAAGCTGTTCATCAGGTGGTGCACGTGTAGATTACGGCGTACTAGCACATACAGACCGTGTATGGACATCAGATTCTAACGATGCGCTCGATCGCCTTGAAATTCAACGTGGCTGTTCGTTTTTCTTCCCATCGTCGGTTATGGGGGCACACGTAGGACCACGTGATTGTCATATTACTGGTCGTAATGTAAGTATTGAAATGCGTGCAGCGGTATCAATGTTTGGCCACATGGGAATCGAAATGGACCCACGTGAGCTGACCGAACACGAATACAATACCCTTAAAGCAGCCATTGCACTGCATAAAGAGCATCGTGAGTTTATTCATGGCGCCGATTTATACCGCCTCGATAGCGACGATTTATCAATTAACTTTGGTTTAATCGACGAGCAAAAATCAAAAGCGTTGTTTGCTTATAGCAGCGTGCGCGAAACACCGCGCACAGCGCCTAATAAACTTCGTTTTGTTGGTTTAGATGCTGATACACAGTACACACTTAATTTAGTATGGCCTGTTAAATTTGAAGAGTATCGTCCTTCATCTATTGCGGCTGTTAACGGGCAAACATTTACCGGGGAAGCACTAATGGAATTTGGCCTGCAAATGCCAATTTCATTCCCGCAAACATCACTTATTTTTGAGCTTAACAAAGCTTAAAATATAATAAGCAGTAAAAAGGGAGCTAATTAGCTCCCTTTTTTAATGATGTTTTTTAAGCCATTAGTCGAGTTTAGATTCAATAAGCTCTAAGGCTTCTTCTAAGATAGTTTCTACTGCTTTTTTAGCGCGTTCTGGATTACGTGATTTAATCGTATCTAAAATATCAGCATGTTTTGCTACATCGGCACCTGGCACACCTTTAATATGGTTTGTGTAACGAATACTTACACGCAGCGCAGTGCTAATAAATTCCGTTAACTGCACAAAAAAGCGATTATTACTGGCCACTAATATACAGGTATGAAAGGCAATGTCAGCCTCTAGCGGATCGTCCAAGCCTTCATCTGCATCGGCCATGCGAGCAAGTGCGTTATCTATTTCAGCAAGTTGCTCAGCTGTGGCATTTACAGCGGCTAAAGCGGCTGCTTGTGGTTCAAGTGCTACACGTACTTGAGTAAATTCTTTTAATAAAGAGAGTGATGGTTTGCTGCTTAAAATCCAACGTAGTACGTCGGTGTCAAACATATTCCAGCTACTTTCTGGTAAAACACGAATACCTTGTTTAGGACGAGAAGAAATAAGCCCTTTAGCTGAGAGCATTTTAACCGCTTCACGCGTTGCACTGCGGCTCACATCGTACTTTATACATAAATCAGCTTCAGACGGTAGTCCTTCACTAACAGGGTAAATACCACGCACAATAGCAAAGCCCAGATCATGGGTTAATTGTTGTGTTAAATTTTGACGGGGTTGGCTTTTCATTGCGTAGGATTCCGTATTGAAACATTACTTTATTATATATCATATATCATATTAATGTACTCAAGGATATGATATAAACTTTTAATCAGTTAAATATTTTAACACAGTGTTTTAGTGCGTTATAACGACTATTGGCGTTTTTAATAAGTAAAACATTGATGCAAGTTGTTGTTTGGAGAGTTTAATTTGGACACCCTAGCTCAATATCATAGTATTTCTGGCAAAGTTGTTTTTATAACGGGTGGCGCATCAGGCATTGGCAGAGCAATGGTTAAATCCTTTGTAAAGCAAAATGCAAAAGTGGCATTTATAGATATTGACGATGCTGCAGCACAATCGCTAATTAGCGAATTACCTGATGCAAATTTATGGTACAGGCAGGTTGATGTAACTGACTCACACACACTCCAGCAATCATTGGTCGATGCGTGCGCAGCCTTAGGTACTATTAATATTTTGGTCAATAATGTAGCAAATGATCGTCGTCAAGCAAGTGAAGACGTTACCGTACAAGATTGGGATCAATGCTTACAAATAAATTTAAACCCAGCTTTTTTTGCCTCTCAAGTTGCTATGTCTTTTATGAAAGGCGAGGGCGCGGGCAGTATTATTAACTTTAGTTCTATTAATGCCATTATGGGACAACCTCAAATGGCCGGTTATGTAACAGCTAAAGCGGGTTTAATAGGCATGACTAAAGCACTGGCTCGCGATTATGGCGAACATGGTATTCGCGTAAACGCAATACTACCCGGCTGGGTTGCCACCGACCGTCAGCTTGCAAGCTGGTTTACACAAGAAGAGCAAGTAAAGTGGATGGAAGCCATGGCACTTAAAAAGCTCGTAACTCCTAATGATGTTGCTAACTTAGCACTCTTTTTAGCCGCTGACGAAAGCAGTATGATCACCGGTCAAAGTATTAAAATTGACGGTGGGAGGCTTTAAAGCTTGGCTACTTCAACCTTTTTTATTGCTGTTGATTGGGGCACAAGCCATTTAAGGGCTTATTTGTGCGAAGTAAACGCGCAATCAACACTTAAACTATTAGCGCAAAGAGATGGGTTAGGTGTTGTTAAAGCTAATCAAAACTTTGAGCAAACCCTAATTGATACTGTTGCTGTATGGATGCAGCAGTATGGAAATTTGCCTATTTATATAGCCGGGCAAATAACTTCAAGTATAGGCTGGCACGAAACCCCTTATTTAGAATGCCCAATTAACCCAGAAGGTTTGCTTAGTGCGGCTGTTACTTTTGAATGCAACGGGCACACCATAAAGGCATTGCCTGGCACAAAGTGCACGCTGCAAAATGGTTTATTTGACGTTATGCGTGGGGAAGAGCTGCAAATACTCGGTTTTTTAAAGCAAAACCCCGAGTATCAGCAAGGCAAAATATTACTTTGTTTACCGGGTACTCACACAAAGTGGGTGCTACTAAATGACGGGCAAATAACCTATTTTAAAACGGCGATGACCGGCGAGTTATATGACTTACTTTGCCATCAAAGCGTATTAATACCTAATGACTGTGCAGAGGGTGAGTTTGACTTTGAGGCATTTGAGCAAGGTTGTGAGCTGACCCTAGGCAGCGATAGCGGTAACTTAGCGCATGGCATTTTTAGTGTAAGAACTCGCCAGCTTTCAAAAGAGTTAACGCCAGTGCAAGCTAAAGCATACTTATCGGGAGTGTTAATCGGCAGCGATGTACGTGCAGCACGCCATGCTAGCGAATGGCAATTACTAAGCGATACACAAGTCGTAGTTATTGGCACAAAGCAGCTTAATAAATGCTTTACCACCGCGCTTAAACAAATAGGCGTTAAGTGCGTTGAGTTTGATATTAAAACAGCCACTTTGAGTGGTTTTAATTACCTGTTTAATTTAGAGTCAAAAAAATAAACCCCTTTATAACGATTAAATTATAAAGGGGTTAACGGGAAGCTGTTATAGCAGCAATGTCATTAAGCGCTTATAGCTGCTTGTTTGTTATCAATGTATTGATTAAGCGTCGCTACTTGCGCGTCATTAAAGCGTAGCCCTAATTTGCTACGGCGCCACAAAATGTTGTAAGCGTTTTCTGCCCATTCTTCATTTAGTAAGTAATCTACTTCTGCTGCAAATAAACCATGGCCAAAGTCTTGGCCTAAATCGCTTAGCTGTGTTGCACTACCTAAAATTAGTTTTGCACGAGTACCGTAGGTACGTACAAAGCGTTTAAGAGTCACTTCTGGTAACCAACTGCAAGCAGCGCTAAGTTCAGATTTAAGCGCTTCTACCGAGCTGAAATCGCCGCCAGGAAGCGCACAGTGCTTAGTCCACGCTTCACTCATTTGCGGGTAAAACTCTTCGAGCTTGTTTACAGCGGCCTCGGCAAGTTTACGGTAAGTGGTAATTTTCCCGCCAAATACACTCAGTAATGGTGTTTGCTTACCTTCGCTTGAAAGCTCTAATTTATAATCGCGTGTTACGGCTTGCGCATTAACTGACTCGTCATCAAGCAATGGGCGCACACCTGAGAAGGTATGTACTATGTCTTCGCGTTTAATGTGGTTTTTAAAGTAGCTGTTAGTAATATCGATTAAGTAATCGATTTCTTCATCACTAATTTTAACGTCTTGTGCTGCGCCTTTATGTTCAACATCGGTGGTGCCTACCAGTGAGTAGTCATCCTCAAACGGAATAACAAACACAATACGCTGATCTTTATTTTGTAAAATGTACGCTTGTTTTTCATCATGAATGCGAGGCACCACAATGTGGCTGCCTTTAACAAGTCGAATATTTTGTGGTGACTTCTCAATAAGTGCTTCGTCAAATAACTTAGCAACCCAAGGGCCTGCAGCATTAACTATACCTTTAGCCGAAATAGTATATTTAGCCTTACTATTTTGTTGCTCTAGCGTCACTTGCCATTTGTCTTGCTCGCGTTTAGCGTTTACACACTTAGTTTGCGTAGCAATGGTAGCGCCTTTGTTTTGAGCCGCCAGCGCGTTTAAAACAACTAAACGAGAGTCATCAACCCAACCATCAAAGTATTCAAAACCTTTGGTAATTGAAGGCTCTAACACGCTGTGTTCACCAAACTTAATACCACGAGAGCCTGCAAGCGTCTCGCGCTTAGCTAGGTTGTCGTACATAAATAGGCCAATGCGAATCATCCACGCAGGGCGCAGGTGTTTTTGATGTGGAAGTCTAAAGGTTAGCGGCCACATAATGTGAGGTGCATTTTTAAGTAGTACTTCACGTTCAGCTAGCGCTTCTTTTACTAATCTAAACTCGTAATGCTCGAGGTAGCGCAAACCACCGTGGATCAGCTTTGAACTGTTTGAAGACGTTGCGCAGGCTAAATCTGATTGTTCGCACAAAAGTACTTTTAATCCTCTGCCTGCTGCATCAGCTGCTATTCCGGTGCCGTTTACTCCGCCACCGATGACTAGTAAGTCATATTCGTTATCTGCTAATTCCACCGAGCTAACCTTTTTATTTGTAATATAAATAAGACATATAGCATCATAAAGCTGTGGCTCTTATTTGACAATAGATAACCGCGCTTTTTGCTTGTTAATTTTTAATCCTGATCTTTTTAAAAACACCCTGTGTACAATGCGCTATTTGACTAGCCTTAAAGGTGTTCTATAAGCCGCTAACTTAATTAGCGGCTGGTTTTTACTGTTGTTGGCAATCGTCACTAGATAAACGAACTTGCGCTACACAGTGCTGCCATTTTGCGTATAAATCGTTACGCTCATCGGCGCTCATTGTTGGCTCAAAACGACGGTCACAGGTCCACATTTTTGCCAACTGCTCAGTCGACTCGTAAATACCTGTTTGTAAGCCTGCTAAGTATGCTACGCCTAAAGAGGTGGTTTCGGTCACTGTTGGGCGCTCTACGGTTGCACCTAAAATGTTAGATAAAAAGGTAAGCACCCAGTTATTTTTAACCATACCGCCATCTACACGCAACACGCTTGGGCGAAGGCCGTCACGTTCCATTGCTTTTTGTAAATCTTTGGTTTGATAACCCACCGATTGCAACGCAGCAGCAACAATGGTGCTAATGCCTGAGTCGCGCGTTAAACCTAAAATGGCACCACGTGCGTTAGGGTCCCAATACGGTGCGCCTAAACCTGTAAACGAAGGCACTAAAAATACCCCATGATCAAGCGGTACATCTTTTACTAATGACTCGCTCTCGCCGGCATGGCTTAGTAGTTTTAAGCCTTCAACAATCCACTGCATAGTGGCGCCTGCCATAAAAATACTGCCTTCAATGGCGTAAGTTGGCTTACCATTTAACCTGTATGCAACGGTTGTCAGTAAGCGGTTTTCAGATGTGAGCGCTTTTTCGCCGGTATTAAGCATTAAAAAACAGCCCGTACCGTAGGTGCTTTTAGCCATACCTTGTTCAAAACATGCATGGCCAACAAGGGCTGCTTGCTGATCGCCGGCAATACCACAAACCCGAATAGGCGCGCCAAAAATATCTTCGCTGGTTGAGCCAAACTCGTCTGCTGTGTCCATGACTTGTGGCAGCATAGATTCAGGAATTTCGAATAAGTCGAGTAACTCTTGATCCCATTGCTGAGTATGGATATTAAATAACATAGTGCGAGATGCGTTAGTTGCATCGGTACGGTGCTCTTTGCCACCCGTTAGTTGCCAAAGCAAGTAAGTATCAACAGTACCAAAAGCCAGTTCGCCAGCAAGGGCTTGCTCGCGTGCGCCTTCTACGTTGTCTAAAATCCAGCGCACTTTAGTGGCTGAAAAATAAGGGTCTAGTAGTAGGCCTGTTTTATCGCTAATCGTTTGGCAAAGCTCGTCAGTACTTAGACTTTCGCAATAAGCGCTGGTGCGGCGGTCTTGCCAAACAATAGCGTTATAAATTGGTTTGCCTGTTTTTTTGTTCCATACCAATGTGGTTTCGCGTTGGTTGGTGATACCAATAGCAATAATTTCTTCAGGCTTTACGTCTTTTTTAGCCAGCACTTCGCGGCTTGTACTTAGCACAGTTTGCCAAATATCGTTGGGATCGTGTTCTACCCAGCCATTTTGCGGAAAATGCTGCGAAAATTCTTGTTGTGCTGTACCAAAGACGTCTGCATCTTTTGTAAACAAGATGGCCCGAGAGCTTGTGGTTCCTTGATCAATTGAGAGTATGTATTTGGACATGATATTTGTGTTATTTATCTTATCTTATATATGACTAGATTGCCTTTAACTAAGGTTAATGGCAATGGTTTTTTCTTAAAATAGCCGATTAAAAAATAAACACGCAGGTTTTATTTGCTAACTCTTTTAAATAACAGGCGTTTTATTTTGTGATTATTTTAAGCGCGAACGCGGCTATATATAAAAATAGCCGCTTAAAACTTAATATTATTTGGTGTGTGGTTTAGCTTGTTGCCAATCCATACCCGTTGAAAAGCGATTATCAAACCCGTGCCATTGTGGCAATGGTTTACCATCAATAACCGCTTGGTCGCCGTTTTGTGGTAAATCTAGGTATTTACATTGACTGGTAATGCCTTTTACATGGCAATCCATCATGGCAAGTACAAAGTGTTTGTTGGTCTCGTTTAGAGTGCGCATAGACCACGATGGCTCGTAGTAATGGCCAATATCTAGTTCACTACTACTTTGTGCAATAGCAGGCGCAGGGTGCGGTGCAATATTATGGCGAGCATTTTTGTAAGTAAGCATGTACTTATCTGAGCTGCCTGTTTGATTGTAAAGGTTTTTAATACCTTCATAACCCGATATATCATCTAAGCTGCCCGCTACATAAAGCGAAGGTACTTTAATGTTTTGCATAGCACCGGCTTTAAATAAGTTATGCTGCCCGCCCCACGGTGCAAAGGCCACCATGGCTTTTATGCGTGTATCTACTTGTGGGTTTTTATACTGCCCACCAGCACAGCTATTTAGTAATTGCTGAACTTGTTTAATTTGTGCTGGGTCTTTCATGCCCGTAAACATTGCTGTTGTTTGCTCATTAAAGTCATAACAGCCGCCAATTGTATTTACCGCGCCATAGCCACCCATAGAATAGCCAATAATACCTGCGCTGTTGTTATCTACTTGCTTGCTGGCAAAGTTGTTTTGCTCATTAAAGTAATTAATAACAAATTGCTGATCGCGAGAGCGGTTTATAAGCGTGCTAAAAAAGCCCGAAAACGGTGCGTTTTTAAAATCAACATCAGCATTGGTTGAGTCGGTATGATCAAGGGCAGCAACTATGTACCCATGCGACGCTAAGTGCTCACCAAGGTAGTACATAATGGTGCGATAGCCTGTATAACCGTGCGAAAGCACAATAACAGGGTAGTGCTCTTTATTATTAACGGCTACATCGCGCATTGCATCGGCTTGTAGGGTAAATGCTTTACCTGTGCGTGTTACATCACTGTAACTAGTTAGTGCTGCCTTTGCCGTGTTCGCTGCGGGATACCACACTTCTACTTTTAAAGGACGATCTTTTTGAGTTTGTGTTGCTGGGTCAAACTGCGCTGGGTTTACTAAATCAAGCGTTTTTACGCCAACGCTGTAACTTCCTTTGGCAGCAAGCTCTGGAAGTACTTCGCTGGTTATTGGTGGGTAGAGTTGCTCTGGCGTGTTTTGAGCAGCAAAAACGGCACTTGCCGATAAGCAGCTCGTTGCTAATACTAAGGCTTTTGAAAGCGCCTTAAATGTGTGTGTGGTTGTCATTGTGTATCCTTGTTGTGTGTATTTTTTATTATTAATTTAGATTGTTAGACTCAACGCTATCACTGTATTTGAGCTGCCACTGCGCCCGTAGCTCATCCATTATATTCATAACTCTTAGGCTAGTACTGAGCGGTAATACACTGCTTTGTGTTTGCTGCTGTAAAATACACTCGCTAACGTGATCAATTTCAAACTTAAAGTTTTCATCGTCATTAAAGCTAAAATCAAAGCGCTGCATTTGTTGTGCGTTTAAATGTAGCTCTAGTGACTGAGCCCCCACAAATTCATCAATACGAATATATCCATACTCGCCTAAAATACAGGCTTGAGTAGGGCCATTTTGTTGTAAAGCACTACTTAGCTGTGCAAATTGGCCTTGGCCGTAATTTATAAGGGTTACGCTTCGCTCATCTACGCCGGTCGTGCTTTTATGTACTAATGATTTAATTTGCTCAGGGGTTTTATTAAATACCACATCGGCAATCGATATAGGGTAAATACCTAAATCGAGCAATGCGCCGCCAGCGGTTGCAGGGTTCATTAATCGGTGTGATGATTCAAACTCACCCGCTAGACTAAAGTTGGCATTAACACTGTGTACTTTGCCTATTACGCCTTCGCTTAATAGCTGCTGCAGTTTTACTATGGCTGGTAAAAAGCGCATCCAAACACCTTCCATTAAAAAGCGGTTTTGCTGCTGCGCTAGTTCTTTAAGTGTAATGAGTTGCTGAGCATTAACAGTAATGGGTTTTTCGCTTAGTACATGCTTATTGTGTGTTAAGCATTGTGCAACACTTTTAAAGTGTTGCTCGTGGGTATTGGCAATATAAATGGCATCAATGTTTGGGCATTGCATAAGGGCTTGGTAGCTCTCATAGCCTTTAATTGAATAGTGTGTAGCAAACTCATTTGCGCGCTGCATACTCGTCGATGCAGCGCCAATAAGCTGAGCATCAGCGCAATGCGCAATGCTCTTAGCAAAGGTGTGAGCAATATTGCCACACCCAATAATTCCCCAATTAACCTTTGCCATGCTTATTCCTTAGTTTAATTTAAAAAGACGTAATTTGTAATCCTGAACCTGCTGAACATACGTAAATGTCGGCATTTAAGTTAAAGCGTTCAAAGTAGTGCTGCTCTACTGCTGCTTTAATTAGTGGCACTTCTGCATCACGACATAAACATACAATAGCACCACCAAAGCCACCACCGGTCATACGTACTGCACCGCGTTCGCCCATGGCTTCTTTACAAATTTCTACTAGGCCATCGGTCGCAGGTACGGTTACTTCAAAATAATGTTTAAGCGACTGGTGCGATGCCGCCATTAGCTCACGTAGCGCGTCAATGTCATTATTTTGCAGCGCTTTAGTTGCTGCAATTACACGGTCGTTTTCGCTAATTACATGGTGTGCACGTTTGTATTCGTTCTCGCTCAATGCGTCTTTTGTTGCTTCAAGTGTGGCCATGGTTGCTTTACGAAGTGTGGCTATATTCATTTTTGCAGCTGCTTGCTCACAGTCAACACGACGTTGGTTGTATTCGCTATCTACCAATTTACGTGGGTAGTTAGAGTTCACAATAACAATGTTTAAATCATCTGGTACTTTTACAGACTCAGTGGCTAGGTTTTCACAGTCAATTAAAAGAGCATGGCCGTTTTCGCCTTTTGCCGAAATAAGCTGATCCATAATGCCCGATTGGCAATGCATAAAGTCGTTTTCGGCTTCTTGGCCTAGTAATGCAATTTTTTCTTCGCTTAAACCAAGTTGTGCAATATGGTTAAACATACCACCAACAGCAACTTCTAGCGCAGCCGATGACGACAAGCCACTGCCTTGCGGTAAGTTACTGTCGATCAGTAAATCGGCGCCGCGTAATGTATGGCCCGCACACTTTAATACAAATGACACGGCACGAATATAGTTACCCCATTGCGATTGCCCTTCGCTGATGTCTTCATCAACACTAAAGCTGTCTTTTTCGCCTGGGTAATTCAACGAATGCACGGTAATAATGTTGTCGTCGCGCTCTTTAAACATAACTTGAGTACGAAACTCTAACGAGCACGGAAATACAAAACCGTCGTTGTAATCGGTAAATTCGCCAATTAGGTTTACACGCCCTGGTGCTGCAGCAATACCTTGAGCAGGCGTACCGTACAGTGATAAAAATTGTTGTTGAAAATCGTTAAGCGTCATCTGTGTGTCCTGCTGTTTTTTTATAGTGTGAGGTACTGGCTGCTTGTAAAATAGAGGCAGCTGTTTCTGCGCTTAAATCGCGCTGGCTTTCGCCTAGCATTTCGTAGCCAACCATGTGTTTTTTCACAGTAGCAGAGCGAAGTAGCGGCGGGTAAAAATGAGCATGTAAGCGCCAATGTTGCTCATCTGAGCTACGATTAGCCGGTGCATTGTGCCACCCCATAGAATACGGGAAGCTACAATTAAATACGTTGTCGTATTTAGTGGTTAATACTTTAAGTGCCTGTGCTAAAGAGTCTGTTTGCGCATCGTTTAGCTGGCTAAAGTTTTGAATGTTATCTTTAGTTACGATCATTGCTTCAAACGGCCACGCTGCCCAAAATGGCACCACAACAAGCCAATGTTCGTTTTCAAATACGACGCGGGTTTTATCTGCTTGCTCTTTTTGCACGTAATCGGCGAGCATTGCGCTGCCATGCTTTTTAAAATAGGCAAGCTGCTGCTTATCTTCGGCTTCTATTTCAGTTGATAAGTGCGAATGTGCCCATACTTGGCCATGCGGATGAGGTTGCGAGCAACCCATGATCTCGCCTTTATTTTCAAATACCTGAACACACTCATAGTGCTGTGCAAGTTCTGTGTAGTTGTCTTTCCAGGTTTTTACTACTTCATGCAGGGCATCGTGCTCAAGCTCAGGTAGTGTTTTGTTATGCTCTGGTGAAAAACAAATCACACGGCATTCGCCGCTTGCTTCGTCGGCAATAAATAGATCGTTGTCTGACTCTAAGCTTTGCGATTGCTCGCTGGCATTAGGCGTCAGTGCACCAAAGTCATTTCTAAATACATGTGTGTATTTGTAATCTGGGTTGCTATCGCCATTTGCACGGGTGTTACCTGGGCAAAGTGGGCAGCTTTCATCGTGTTTTGGCAGTACGCTTTCGTTTACTGCTTCTGTTGCGCCTAACCATGGGCGGTTATTACGATGGGGTGAAACTAATACCCAACGCCCCGTTAGCGGGTTTTTACGTCTGTGAGTACTTTCTAATAAAGCCATGTTAACTCTCCAACCCACTTGGGTAATTAGTTTGCCAGCGCCATGTATCGTTGGTCATGTCGCTAAGTGTTAGTTCTGCGTGCCAGTTAAGGGTGTTTTGCGCTTTTGTGGCATCGGCGTAATTACGGGCAATATCGCCTGCTCGGCGCGGTGCACTTTTATAAGGAATATCTTTATTGGCTGATGCGCTAAATGCTTTGATCATATCAAGCACTGAATAACCTTGGCCTGTGCCTAGGTTATAAGCATGAAAGGCGGTATCTGTTTTGTGCTGCATAAAGGCCGCTACATGGCCTTTAGCTAAATCTAAAACATGAATATAGTCGCGCACGCCAGTGCCATCTTCGGTGTCGTAGTCATCACCAAAAATATTAACCACCTCGCGTTTACCTACCGCAGTTTGGGCAATAAAGGGCATTAAATTATTTGGAATACCATTTGGGCTTTCGCCTAATAAACCGCTTGGGTGTGCGCCTACTGGGTTAAAGTAACGAAGCGCTATACCCATAAATTTGCTGTTAGCATTGCATACGTCTTGCATGGCTTGCTCAACCATCACTTTAGTCCAACCATATGGGTTAGTAGCGCGTATAGGGTGTTTTTCATCAATAGGGAGGTAGTCTGGCTCGCCGTACACAGTGGCCGATGAGCTAAATATAATGTGGTTAACGCCTTCATCTTGCATGTTTTGTAGCATGCTTAATGTGCCCGACACATTGTTTTGGTAATAACGCAGTGGTTGCTCGGTTGATTCACCAACCGCTTTTAGTGCTGCAAAGTGAAATACAGCCTCAGCTTGGGTGTGTTTAAGCGCAAGTTTAAATTGCTGCTCGTCTTGAATATCACCTAGGATAAACTCAAAGCGAGTGCCTGTAACCTTTTCGAGCTGGTCAAGTACGCGAGGGCTAGCATTAGATAAATTATCGTAAATAACAGGCGTAATACCCGCCTCATGTAACGCAATACATGTGTGGCTACCTATGTAACCCATACCGCCAGTAACTAAAACTTTCATGTGTTTTCTCGAAAAGTGTATTTATATGATAAATACTACTATTAAGGTGGTTTAAAAACAATAGTTATGATTGCGCGTTATTACAAATAAAAGCTTAATAAACGTACATACCTTACAGAGGGTAAAGCATACAAATACATTGTTTTATAAACGCTTACAAATACTTAGGTTTATCAATTAATTCTATAAACTGATTCTCTTATCGACCTAATTATCACCACAGATAAGCAGTGCTAATATAAATTGATAAACAGCAGTCATCGCAATACGTTTAAACGTTTGCCCGTAAAGTGCACTGTGCGTTAAAAAACATTTAATAAATTAGGAACGATCAACATGAATAAAACAATTTTATTAACAGGTGCTACTGATGGCATAGGCCTAGAAACAGCAAAAATGTTACTAGCCCAAGGTCACACAGTATTATTGCATGGCCGTAACCAAGATAAATTAAATAACGTACAAAGTGCCTTAAATGAGCAATACCCGCAGGCAAGCACTGCAACCTACGTTGCTGATTTAAGCGATATGGCGCAAGTACAAACATTAGCGCAAAGCGTTCTGAGCGATTTACAACAAGCAGATAAAATACTTGATGTACTTATTAATAATGCAGGTGTGTACAAGCTTGCTGATATAACGACAAAAGAAGGGCTAGATGCTCGTTTTGCGGTAAATACTATTGCCCCTTATTTACTTACTAAATTGCTATTGACTGCTATGAATGCGCAATCGCGTGTTATAAACGTATCATCTGCTGCGCAATCAAGCGTTAACTTTGAGTCCTTAGTAGGTAATAAGCCACTTTCAGATAGCGCAGCCTATGCACAAAGTAAGTTGGCTATTACTATGTGGTCACGTCATTTAGGGCTTGCGCTCAAAGCCACAGGGCCACTAGTTGTATCGGTAAACCCTAAATCGTTACTAGGTAGTAAAATGGTAAAAGATGCATACGGACTTGATGGCGGCGATCTAAAATTAGGCGCTGATATTTTTTGTCGTGCGGCTTTAAGTGATGAATTTAAAGAGGCTACAGGCCTTTACTTTGATAACGATGCAGAGCGCTTTGCTCCTCCACACCCTGATGCACTTAACAACGCTAAAAACCAGCAGCTTGTAGATACCTTAGATTCTGTATTAGCGCAGCTTAAATTAGGTAATGTATAGTGAGTGAGCAAATTACCTGGACCGTAGAGGGCCAAATTAAAGATGGCAAGTACGATCAATTTTTAGAGGTAATGCAGCAACTTATTACCTCAGCTAAAAGTGAAGCAGGTACGGTGATGTATGAGTGGACGATTAGCGAGAATAGCCGCAGCGTACATATTTATGAGCGTTACCAAAATGAAGCCGCAGCAAAGTTACACCTGCAAGGGTGGGGCGAAAGCGGCCCGTTATTTTTAAGTGTGGTTGATATGCAGCGAGTGACTGTTTATAGCCAGCTTAGTGAAGAATTTGCCAAAGCCTTTGCAGGTCCAAGCACTGTATTTATGAAGCCTATAGGTGGGTTTGTAAATTAGAAAGTAGTAAACGTTTTACCCTTTGTTGATCTAAAGAGCTCACCTCATCAGTGAGCTCTTTTTTTGTTTATACAATACTATTCTTGTTGTAAACGTTCGTAGAGCCAATCTTTTAACTCAGAACGGTCATGCTTTAGCTGGTGCATTTGTTCATCGCTGATCGGGGCATCTTTAAGTTCTAAAACTCTTATTTCTTTGTCTAGCTTGTCGTACTTATCTGCTTTTTTTGCAAACTCGGTATCGCTTTTATTTAGCTCTGCAATGGTATTTAGATATTGCGGGAAGTCATTGGTGAGTGAGTGGTCTTCGCCTAACATATTCGCTCCTTAGTAGGAAAAATGAGTTACTTAAGTGAATTACTACCTTTTCATCTATTACTCTGGGGTTTACACAATCATAAATCAACCATAACGCGCTTAAATTGATATAGCGCAAAAATTGGGTAGAATTTTATTTAATGCCTACACTTTTAAAAAAGTGGTGTGAGAATTTTCATACTCTATTATAAATATTATTTTGAAACAGATTGTACATTTAGCTTTATTATCATTTATATCAAGTGAAACTACAATGAAGCCTCATTACAAGATTACACATCAACAAATAACAGAGGCAATACCCATGAAAGCAATGACAATTAATAATTTTGGTGGCACTGAAGAGTTTGTAGCAGCTGAGGTTGCAAAACCACAAGTAACAGCAGGTAATGTGTTAGTTCGTATTGCCGCAACAAGCGTAAATACAATTGATATGATGATTCGTCAAATGGGTGCTGACTTACCATTTGCTCCAAAGTTACCTGGTATTTTAGGGATGGACTTTGCGGGTACCATTGAAGCAGTTGGTGAAGGCGTAACAGAATTTGCAGTAGGCGACGAAATTTACGGTTGTGCTGGTGGACTAGGCGACTTACCAGGTGCGCTTGCAGAGTTTATGCTTGCAGATAAGCGTTTAATTGCTCACAAACCTAAAAACCTAACAATGAAAGAAGCAGCAGCTATTCCACTTGTAGGTATTACAGCACTTGAAGGTTTAACACGTGCAAATGTAAGCGCAGGCGAAAAAGTATTAGTGCACGGCGGAGCGGGTGGTGTAGGCCATTTAGCGGTACAACTTGCTAAGCATTTTGGCGCAGATGTTTACTCAACAGGCGGTAACGCTGAGCAACTAGCCCTTATTGAAAGCTTTGGCGCAACAGGCATTAACTTTAAAGACGAAACTGTAGAGCAATACGTTGAAAAACACACAAGCAACGTTGGTTTTGATATGGTGTTTGACACTGTAGGTGGCGGTAACCTGACTAACTCTTTTGCAGCGGCAAAATTAAATGCTCAGGTATCTACAACGCTTTCTTTATTAGAGCTTGATTTAAGCCCTGTGCACTTTAAAGGCTTATCGTTAAATGTAATCTTTATGCTTATACCCATGATCCACGACTTTAACCGTCAAGATCATGGCGACAAACTAGCAAAGCTTGCACAAATTGTTGAAGCAGGCGGCATGCGCCCAGTACTTGATGAGCAAGACTTTACACTTGCCGATACTGCTAAAGCACACGACCGTTTAGCTAGCGGCCAAGCAATAGGTAAAGTGGTTATAAATGTACAATAATGTATTAAGGCCGGCTTTTTAGCCGGCTTCTTTATAATCCTCATAGCCCTTCAAAATTTAGCCCTAACGCAAGAAAAACAAACCTCATTTATATTGACGAATTAATAGTGATAGAATGCAACGCTTGGCGCCACCTACGTAACATGAGTGGTCGATAATTTAATAAGGTTTGTTGTGTAATGCTGTTAATGATCGATAACTACGATTCGTTTACGTATAACCTAGTACAATATTTTCAGCGCTTAGACCAAGAAGTTTTGGTAAAGCGTAATGACGAAATATCTGTTGCACAAATAAAGCAACTAAACCCACAGCATATTGTTATTTCACCTGGGCCATGTACGCCTAATGAGGCGGGCGTATCACTGAGTGTTGTTGAGCAGCTAAAAGGGCAATTTCCTATTTTAGGCATTTGCCTAGGGCATCAAACTATTGCGCAAGCATTAGGCGGTGACGTAATTAGAGCCAAAAAAGTAATGCACGGGAAAACATCGCCCATAGTGCATACTAATAAAGGTGTATTTAAAGGTTTGGTAAATCCATTAACGGTATGTCGTTATCATTCGCTGGTGGTTAAGCATCAAAGCCTACCGAGTGAATTAGAAATAACAGCATGGAGCCAAACCGAGCAAGGTGAGTTTGACGAGATTATGGGCTTACTTCATACCGAGCTTGCAATAGAAGGTGTGCAGTTTCACCCTGAAGCAATTTTAACTGAGCATGGTCTGCAATTGCTTGATAACTTTTTAACTCGCTTCTAATGTTATAATACAAAACGCATTTTATATTAATTGAATGGATGCCATGACTGAACTTGTAACCCAGCAGCGTATTGCCAAAGTATTAGACCAACGAGCACATGATTTATTGCTTGGGCACAGCTTTGCACATCAGCAAATTGGTTTCATTCATACCCTTGATATAGATTACGGCGAACCGATGAAACAGCGCACCTTGTTGCAGGTTGAAGTGGCCGCGCAACAAAAGCGCCAGCAAAGCAGTACAGCACATCATAAATATCGTGCACAAGCGAGTGAACAGCTGCATAAAGTAATCGAAACCGCAATTTTTAAACAGCTCGAAGATATGGACGGTGTTATTCACAGCACCATAGGTATTGAAGACGGCATTGCCAGTATACTCGATATACTTGCAGTAAAATCGGCATCTGTTGGGCGCCTTGAGCCCTTAGTTAACGATTTAAGCTGGCTAGGTCGCGAGCTTGTAACCTTGGTTAATTTGCCTTATTACCGTAATCAACGCAGTAAAAACACTTCAGTTAAAGTAGACAGCCCCTCATTGGCGCTTCGTTATATTGGGCTTGATAACTTACAGCTAGTCATTCCTACATTTGCAGTACGTCATTGGATGCCACACAGTACTGATCCATTTTCACTTTTAAAGCGCAGGCTACGCGACAGCGCGATGGCCAATGCTATTGCAGCACAAAAAATAGCAGAGCTTAACGAGGTAAACCCCATACATGCTTTTACTTTGGGTATGTTATTAGATGTAGGGCGAATTGCATTAGTACGTTTATATTTAAAAACGTTTGAGCAGGTATGGCAGCGCAAAGTACAAATTGCACGACAAGAGCAACAAAAAGACTTACACACTGCTTTATTAGAGCTAAAACCCGACCCGCTATTTTTAACTACGTTACTTAGTAATAAGTCTTTAGCGATAAGCGCTCAAGTTATTGAGCAAATGGCGTTTAAGTATTTACCGTTTAAAGGAGTAATGCAGCAGCTTGTTTATGGTGTAGATAAAAATGACGAAATGCTACCTTTAACCAACATTATGCTAAAAGCACGTTGTTACTCTCAATATCTCAATTTAAAAGAGCACCAACTTATTGAGCCCGACGAAACACTGTCGTGGTTTTCGTATTTTAAGTTCACTAAAACGGAACTAAAAACCCTTCAAACAAGTAATTTTACCAATTTAGCTATCCAAATTGACTAAAAATCTGAATTTTTTGTTAATTTTTTTGCGACTAATCATTCATCCTACACGCTTTCCTATAGTAACTTATTAGCGCTCAAAGCTAGCCGCAGTTCAATGCGCAGCCGCAAAGAGCCTAAAAAAAGATGTTTATTCACTTTGCTAATAGTTATTCACTATCTATGAAATAATATCCCAAGCCCTTTATTTTCAAGGGGTAGATGAAAGTTTTTAACGAGACAGTACTCATTAATTCTGAAATAATGTGCGTCTGAAAATTGAACCACAAAGCAATTTTGCGCAATTATCAGAGTCTGATTTTGCCTATAAAGTTGGTTACAAATATTAACCAAACACCTATTTTGATGTTTTGTGTTGCTCACAATTAAGAGGAAATAAAATGACAGTCAATCGCGAATTATTTGATCAAGTAATGGTTCCTAACTACGCACCTTCAAGCGTAATTCCTGTTCGAGGCGAAGGCTCTCGCGTATGGGATCAACAAGGTCGAGAATTTATCGATTTTGCTGGTGGTATTGCAGTTAACTGTCTAGGCCATTGCCACCCTGCATTAGTAGGCGCATTAAAAGAGCAAGGCGAAAAAATTTGGCATCTTTCAAATGTAATGACCAACGAGCCAGCACTTCGTCTAGCTAAAAAAATGGTTGATGCTACCTTTGCCGACAAAGTTTATTTTGCCAACTCTGGTGCAGAAGCAAACGAAGCCGCACTTAAGCTAGCGCGTCGTTTTGCACTTGATAAATTTGGCGCAGAAAAATCACAAATCATCGCATTCAACAAAGGTTTCCACGGTCGTACATTCTTTACCGTAACTGTTGGCGGCCAAGCGGCATACTCAGATGGTTTTGGTCCTAAGCCTGGCGACATTGTTCATTGTGATTACAACGACCTAGCTGCTTTTGAAAAACTAATTAGCGACAAAACATGTGCAGTAATGATGGAGCCACTTCAAGGTGAGGGCGGTATTGTTTCGCCAACTGATGAGTTTGCTCAAGGTGTTCGCGATTTATGTACTAAACACAACGCACTGCTTATTTTTGATGAAGTACAAACAGGTGTTGGCCGTACTGGCGATTTATACGCATACCAAGGCTTAAACGTAGTACCTGATATTTTAACTTCAGCTAAAGCACTTGGCGGCGGTTTTCCTATTGGCGCTATGATCACAACTACTGAGATTGCACAGCATCTTAAAGTAGGTACTCACGGTTCTACATACGGTGGTAACCCACTAGCGTGTGCTGTTGCAGAAGCTGCATTTGATACTGTAAATACACCTGAAGTACTTGCCGGCGTAAAAGAAAAAGCAGCGCTATTTAACGAGCTACTTGCAGCGGTAAACGAAAAATACAACGTATTTAGCGAAATCCGCGGCCAAGGTTTATTAATTGGTGCAGTAGTAAACGAGCAATATAAAGGCCGTGCTAAAGAGTTTTTAGTAGCGGGTACTGAGCAAGGCTTAATGTCATTAGTGGCAGGCGCTGACGTAGTTCGTTTTACTCCTTCACTAGTCATTACCGAAGCAGACATTCGCGAAGGTATGGCACGCTTTGAAAAAGCAGTAGCAAGCGTAGTAAACGCATAAACTACTCTAGCCAAGTAATTAAGGGCAAACCCTGTTTGCCCTGTAAATCCTATTTACCGTTATTTATAAGGGAGCAAGCGGACTCATGATGATCCTTCGCCCAATCCAGCAAAATGATTACTCAGCATTACTGAAAATTGCCCACGAATCAGGGCATGGTTTTACGTCTTTGCCTTTAAATGAAGAGCTATTACAAAAGAAGATTGACCATTCAGTAAGCTCATTTGCTAAACAAACGTCACAACCCGGTGACGAAGGCTACTTGTTTGTTCTTGAAGATAGCGAAACCGGTGAAGTAGTTGGCACATCTGCAATAGAAGCAGCTGTTGGCCTTGATGATGCATTTTATCATTACCACTTAAGTAAAGTGATTCATTCATCACGCACATTAGACGTATACAAAGCGGTTGATATTTTAACGCTATGTAACGACTACACCGGTGCAACAGAATTATGTACGCTATTTTTAAAAGATGGATATCGTAAAAACTGTAACGGTAAACTTCTTTCAAAAGCGCGCTTTATGTTTATTAAGCAACATCAGGCGCGTTTTGCACAAACCGTAATCGCAGAAATGCGCGGTGTGTCTGACGAAAGCGGCAGTAGCCCTTTTTGGCAGTGGTTAGAAGAGCACTTTTTCTCAATGGACTTTCCTACAGCCGACTACCTAACAGGTATTGGCCAAAAGGTATTTATTGCAGAGCTAATGCCAAAGTACCCAATTTACGTAAACTTGCTAAGCAAAGATGCGCAAGCGGTCATTGGTAAAGTGCACGACAACACACGCCCAGCTATTGAGCTTTTAAAAAGCGAAGGTTTTACGTTTAACGGCTACGTAGACATTTTTGACGCCGGCCCAACGGTTGAAGCAAAAGTAGATAACATTGCCACTATTCGTAATGCACATAACTTTAAAGTTGAAATAGGCGAAGCATCAGGCGAGACCATGGTGCTTTTAGCCAACGAAAAGCTTGAAGGTTTTAGAGCAACTGTAGCGCCAATGTCGTATGACAACAGAGCAGACAGCCTTGTTTTATCGCAAGAGTTAGCCGATGCATTGCAACTACAATCTGGCGATATTGTTAGCGCAACCCCAGTTTAATTTAGGAGAAAGTATATGACTCATCCTGCACAATTTATTAATGGTCAATGGTCACAAGGCCAAGGCACAGAATTTAACTCAGTAAACCCTGCAAATAACGACGTTATTTGGCAAGCATCATCAGCAACTGCTGATCAAGTTGATACCGCTGTAAATTCAGCGCGTGAAGCATTTTACGCATGGGCTGATAAAAGCTTTGCTGAGCGTTTAGAAATAGTTAAAGCATTCGCAGCACAATTAAAAGAAAACAGCGAAGAGCTTGCAATTACTATTGCTCAAGAAACTGGTAAGCCACTGTGGGAAACGCGTACTGAAGCGGGCGCTATGGTTGGTAAAATTGCCATTTCTGAAAAAGCATTTTTAGAGCGCACTGGCGACGTAGAAAACGCAATGCCATTAGGACGTGCCATGATCCGTCATAAGCCACATGGCGTGGTAGCGGTATTTGGCCCGTATAACTTCCCAGGGCATTTACCTAACGGGCACATTGTTCCTGCGCTTTTAGCGGGTAACACGGTTGTGTTTAAACCATCAGAGCTAACACCAAAAGTTGCCGAGCTTACGCTTAAACTATGGGAAAAAGCAGGTTTGCCAGCAGGCGTCATTAACCTTGTTCAAGGTGAAGTAGAAACGGGTAAAGCCCTTGCTGCTCACAAAGGTATTGATGGCTTGTTCTTTACCGGTTCTTCACGCACGGGTCATATTTTACATGAGCAGTTTGCAGGTCAGCCGGGTAAAATTTTAGCGCTTGAAATGGGTGGCAATAACCCACTTATTATTACCGACGTTGAAGATACTAAAGCAGTTGTACACGATATTATTCAATCGGCGTTTATTTCAAGCGGCCAGCGTTGTACGTGTGCACGTAAATTGTTTTTACCTAAAGGTAGCAAAGGCGATGCAATTTTAGAGCGCCTTATCACTGCAACTAAAGCCATTAAAGTAGGTAACTACGATGATGCAGATCAGCCGTTTATGGGCTCTATGATCTCATCAGCGGCAGCAGCAGGCATGGTTAAAGCACAAAGCGAGCTTGTTGAACTTGGTGCTCAAGTATTAGTAGAGCTTGAGCACACAGCAAATACGGGCTTTGTAACGCCGGGTATTATTGAGTGTTCAGCTATTAGTGATTTCCCAGATGAAGAACATTTTGGACCACTTTTAAAAGTATTCCGTTTTGAGAGCTTTGACCAAGCAATTGATAAAGCAAACGACACAACGTTTGGTTTATCAGCTGGCTTACTAAGTGACAGCGAAGCCGACTATGACCACTTTTTACGTCGTATTCGCGCGGGTATTGTTAACTGGAACCGCCCAATTACTGGCGCATCAAGCGCAGCACCATTTGGTGGTATTGGCGCGTCGGGTAATCACAGAGCAAGTGCGTATTACGCAGCCGATTACTGTGCATACCCAGTTGCTTCTGTAGAGCTTGAAAAAGTAGCGATGCCGGCAACATTAAGCCCAGGCTTAAAAATAGATTAATTACTACTTAATTACTACAAAAGCAGCTTCGGCTGCTTTTTTTGTATTGCCATCGCGCAAAGCTAGTAATTAGCAGCACTTTCTGCTTAAATCTAATCAATTAACGTTTTTAAGGTGACAGTAATGGTTTTAGACAGGCAAGGGTACGATGATTTGATCATGTATCTAACTCAAAATTTAGCTTTATTTGAGAAGCCAGGCGAAATTAAACCAGGTGCACCTACGGTTATGGAACTAATTGAAGACGTAATAGCCCATAACGTTATGCTTATTTGTGAGCAACACACAAACCTTAATACCGAACAACGCAGTCAAATTGTGCGTGAAGTTGACGGGATAGTTTACGATTTACAAGAAGTCCTTAGTAGCATTACCTCACAGCCTGTTACGGTTGAACAGCATGCCTTTATAGACGAGTTTGCAAGCTTAATTAAAAACTTGTTCGATAGCGCTGTAACTCAAGAGTCTTAATTTTTAGTTAGTGCCTTTTACTAACTGTGCGCCTGTTATATACCTATTAATGCAGATTGGTATACAATCAAGAAAATATTTTTTGAGATATACACATGCAAGCAAATGTAAAATGGGTTGAAGGCGATACATTTATTGGTCGTTCTAATTCTAACCACAATGTTGTTTTTGATGGTGGTAGCGATAGCGCAGCACCAAGCCCAATGGAAATGGTTTTAATGTCAGTTGGGTGTTGTTCATCAGTTGACGTGGTGAGCATTTTAAAAAAATCAAAACAAGACTTTTCAGACGTTCAAGTACAATTAAGTGCTGAGCGCGCAGAAACAGCCCCACGCGTATTTACTAAAATCAACTTACACTTTGTTGTTAAAGGCAATAATGTGTCGGAAAAACACCTTGCTCGTGCAGTTTCGCTCTCTGCGGAAAAGTATTGTTCGGTGGCTTTAATGCTTGATAAAACAGTAGAAATTACCCATAGCCACGAAGTTGTGCAAGATCAGGTAAAATAACGCTTTTTCCATGAGGAAAATTCGTATAAAATCCGCGAACTTTTCATTCTGCAGGTGCAGATTTCACTAATTTATAGGTTGGTTTATTATGAACAAACCCTTCGATAAACTTAAACTTCATGGTTTTAATAATTTAACTAAAAGTTTGAGCTTTAGTATTTACGACATTTGCTACGCAAAGACCGAGCAGCAACGTAAAGAATATATTGAATATATCGATGAGCAGTACAGTGCAGATAGACTAACCGACATTTTAGGTGAAGTTGTTGATATTATTGGTGCCAACATTTTAAATGTAGCTCGCCAAGATTATGAACCGCAAGGCGCAAGTGTAACTATTTTGGTTTCGGAAGAACCAGTAGAAGAGCAGCAAAATTACGATGCTGACGAAGCACCAGGCCCATTACCTGATTCAGTTGTTGCGCACCTAGATAAAAGCCACATTTGTGTACACACATACCCAGAAGCTCACCCTGATGATGGTATTTGTACATTCCGCGCTGATATTGAAGTATCTACGTGTGGCATTATTTCGCCACTTAAGGCGTTAAACTTCTTAATTCATAGTCTTGAGTCAGACGTAGTAACAATTGACTACCGTGTACGTGGTTTTACCCGCGACATTAACGGTGTTAAACACTACATAGACCACGCTATTAACTCAATTCAAAACTTCATGACAGAAGATACCAAAGAAGCGTACCAAATGATGGACGTGAACGTGTATCAAGAAAACCTGTTCCATACCAAAATGATGTTAAAAGAAACCGACTTAAATACCTATTTATTCGGCCTTTCTACTGATGAGTTATCGGATGAAGAAGAAGAAGAGATTCGCTCTAAACTGACTCGCGAGATGCAAGAAATATTCTATGGCCGTAACCTGCCAGACACAGAATAAGCACAACGATTTAAATTAAAAATGGCGCTCAGTGAGCGCCATTTTTTATGGGGTAATATTTTGCTATTAATTAAGCATACTGTAAATAAGTGCAAATACAGCAAGCGACCCAACCGCTAATATAAACAGTGTGCTTAAGCGATTTCGATACTTGCTCAGCGCAGGTACTTTGTACACGGCAATCATAGGCATAATAAATAAAATCATCGCAATGATAGGGCCAGATAGCTGATCCATCATGTCTAAAATGCTCGGGTTTTTAACCGCACAAAACCAAATAGCAAAAAACATAATGAGTACGCCAATTTTATCGGCTACTTTTGCACTCAAGCTTGTTTGTTTAGTTACTAAACCGGTAAAGCTTTCGCGAGCACCTAAAAAGTGACCTAAAAATGACGAGGTAATAGCAATAAACGCAACAAGCGGCCCAAGAGTGGCAATAAACGAATTACTCGTGATGTTAGCTAGGTACGATAAAATAGATACGTTAGCGGCTTTAGCAGCAGCCATTTGCTCGCCTGTAAGCGACAGCACACAAGAGAACACAAATAACAGTACGAAGGTAATAAGCAGTAAGCTAGTACGCTTTAAAATAGCCTCTGCTTTGTTAGTTGCTTGATTGCCATAGTGACCACGCTGCACATTAACAAAGCTTGAAATAGCCGCCGCATGGCTAAACGAAAATACAATAATAGGCACCGACAGCCACAGCGTTTTAGTAAAGTTGCCCGCTTCAGGTAAGCTCATATCAGGCATTTGCCAGCTAGGTATTAAATAAAGCGATAAAAAGAATAATATACCCACAAGCGGATACACCAAAATTGCAAATGCGCGAAGCATTATTCGCTCACCGCCCATCATTAGGCTTATCATGCCTGCAACCAATACGCCCGAAAGCAGCACGCGAGATGGTGACTCAAGCCCCATTTGGTTAACCATAAAGCTATCAACGGTATTGGTTAAGCCTACGCCGTAAATAAGCAAAATAGGAAATATAGATAAAAAGTATAATAAAGAGATTAACCTGCCAGCAGTCACACCAAAGTGCTCCTCAACTACATCAGTAAAATCGGCATCTTTATTTTTTGACGAAAGTACAAAGCGCGCTAACCCACGGTGTGCTAAAAAGGTCATTGGAAACGCTAAACACGCCAATATAATTAACGGCCAAAAACCGCCAATACCAATGTTAATAGGTAAAAATAAAATACCCGCGCCTACTGCGGTACCAAAAAGGCTTAATGTCCACTGCGTATCGTGCAGATTCCATTTAGAAGAGTGTGTGTTTGAAGGTGTGTGTGCACCTGCTGTTGATGCATTTGAAAGCGTTGCATCTTGTGATGGTGTCATGTGTGTGCTCATCCATTATTTAAATAATAATCGCGCGCAAGAATATAGTTTTTAGCTAAAACTTTCATGTTTTGAGGGTGTTTGTAGACTAATTAATTAGACACCGTTGCACCAAAAGTGTCATGAATACGAAACAGCGCTGTAAAAGTGAGCAACCTCCATCAGTAGCTGTACCCCATTACAATTTAAATAGACTGGCTAGAGCGTAGCGAAACCCAGCACGCCATAGCGTCATACTGCAGCAAAGCCAAAATAGGCGGGGCCATTTTTATTGGTTCCAACTAAAAATCAAAGTTTGTTCACAAAATCTGTTAAGTAGAAGCCATTGCTTAGAACTTCATAAGAGATTTATTCTAAACTCCGTTATACTTCCTGTAATTTGATATGCCAAACGAAGTAAACAGGCTGCTAACTGCAATGAGCAAAGACATTCTTTTCCATACTACTTTTGCACACGAAACCAGTAAAACATGGGTCGTATTTGTCCATGGTGCAGGTGGTAGTTCGGCAATCTGGTTTCGTCAGCTTAAAGCCTATAAAAAAGAATATAATGTGTTGTTGCTCGATCTTCGTGGTCACGGTAAATCGAATAACTTAGTGCAAAACTTTGTAGATAATAATTACTCGTTTAATAAAGTCTCTAAAGACATTATCGATGTGTTAGATCATAACAATATCCCTAGCGCACACTTTGTTGGTATTTCATTGGGCACTATTCTTATTCGCAATATTGCTGAAATTGCGCCGCGATATGTTTCTAGTATGGTGCTAGGTGGTGCAGTGACTCGCTTTAATACTCGCAGTAATATACTGGTTTATTTAGGTAATACGTTTAAACACTTCTTGCCTTATATGTGGCTGTATCGCTTATTTGCTTTTATTATGATGCCAAAAAAGCGCCATAAAGAATCTCGACTTTTGTTTGTTCGCGAAGCAAAGCGCTTGTGCCAAAAAGAGTTTATAAAATGGTTTAAATTAGCCATGGACGTAAACCCCTTAATGCAGTACTTCAAAGAAAAAGATATCGATATACCCATCCTTTACATTATGGGTAAAGAAGATCATATGTTCCTTGGCCCTGTTAAAGAAATGGTAAAGCGCCATAAAAATAGCGTACTACAAACTATTCACCATTGCGGCCATGTTTGTAATGTGGAACGCCCAGACTTATTCAACCAGCACTCGCTTGCCTTTATCGCTCAGCAAAACCGCTAAGGGTTGTAGGAGGAATTAGGGATAGGACTTTATTTTTTGACTTACAAAAGTTAAAAAAGATCTAAATGGGTTAACTTAAAAGGAGTTTAAATTGGAAGCACTAAGTACAGCTAAGCAAGTTATTGATATCTTTTCTGCTTTATTGAGCCCTGTATTGCAATCTCAGTAGGCTTTATTGCATACCAGCAGTGGAAGCTTAATGTTGATAAAGAGAAGCGTGAAAGTAACTCAAATAAACTGCATATTTATATAGTTGTAAAAAGATTTTTGCGTAGTGTTGATATAAATCGTGTGGTCGATGATAAGTTATACGAAGAGCTTCGAGAGGCACTTGCCTTAGCTGATTTCTATTTTGATGGTATTGTTACCGATTGGTTATTTCAAGTAGACTTAGATGCATCAGCCTGGCTAAACTTAATGCAAATTAATTCATTACCTGACATGAAAGAATCAAATCCCGAGTTTACTCGTAATCAGAGAGAAATTGAGAAGCTAATTGATAACCTTCAAAATTTTCATTGTGAGTTATTTGATGTATTTAAAGGTAGTATGATGTACTTGAAAACTAGTTAGTAATTAATAAGGCTTGTTTTTCTTACCGCTTGCTAGATACAGCTTGATGACTCAATAAGCTAAAGCTATCACTTGTCTTGCTGACAACTGATAGCTAACCACTCAAAACTGCGCTTATCCCTCTAAAGCCGAAACAATAAAATACGGATTCAAATACTCATCTTTGGTGTTATAAATAAGCGGGCTGCCATCAAGTTGGGTCACTTTAGCACCGGCTATTTCGGCGATGGCGTGGCCTGCACCTGTATCCCATTCACAGGTTGGGTCTAAGCGCGGGTAAATATCGGCGCTGCCCTCAGCCACTAAACATAATTTTAGTGAGCTGCCTTTTGAGACCATTTCAACGTCGTCAAAGCGTTTTACAAACTCGGCTAAATCGGGTGATGGGTGTGAGCGGCTGCCAACCACGCGGATTAACCCTTTATTAGGTTTGGTGGTTACTTTAAGCTCAATGCGCTCATCGCCTTTGTCTTTAAACGCGCCAATGTCGTTACTGGCTAAGTACGATACGCCAAGTGCGGGCGCATCAACGACAGCAAGCACAGGTTTGCCGTTTTCGATTAGGGCTATATTTACGGTAAATTCGCCGTTCTTTTTAATAAACTCTTTAGTGCCGTCGATTGGGTCTACTAACCAGTAGCTTTTCCATGTTTGACGAATGTCCCAGCTTATATCGGCGCTTTCTTCACTGAGTATAGGTGTGTCGGGAGTGAGCTGTTTTAGCCCTGCCACAATCACTTTATGAGCTGCTAAGTCGGCGTCGGTTACTGGGCTTTCATCGGCTTTGTATTCAACGTTAAAGTCCTTTTCGTAAATCCCCATTATGGCGTTGCCTGCTTTGCGGGCAAGGATAAGGGTTTCTTCTAGTAGCTCGGTTTGGTTCATTGGGGTTAACCTATAATATGCTTTTGTTTTAGATACGTTATCAGTTGAGTAACCGATTGGTCTAGGGTGTTTTTACTGGTATCTAAAATTATTTCTGGGTTGTTAGGTATTTCGTAGCTTGAGTCGATTCCGGTGAAGTGTTTTATCTCTCCTGCGCGGGCTTTTTTGTATAAGCCTTTAGGGTCGCGGCTTTCACATACATCCAGTGGGGTATCGATAAATACTTCAATAAACTCGCCGTCATCTACTAGGCTGCGCACCATGTCGCGCTCTGCTCTAAATGGCGAGATAAACGCTGTAAGCACTAATAAGCCTGCATCGGTCATTAGTTTGGCTGTTTCGCCAACGCGACGTATGTTTTCAATACGGTCTTCGTCGCTAAAGCCTAGGTCTTTACATAAGCCGTGGCGTACGTTGTCGCCATCGAGCAGGTAGGTGTGCGCACCTTGCTGGTTAAGCGCCGCTTCTAATGCATTTGCTACTGTGCTTTTGCCAGAGCCAGAAAAACCGGTAAACCATAAAATGGCAGGCTTATGCTTTTTTTGCTCGCTACGCTGCGCTTTAGTGGTTGCATAGTTATGCCAAACAATATTTTCGTCCATTGTGTAATCTCTTTTAGATGCCCTAGGTATTAAAAAGGAAATACCAGTGGGATCAGGGTTAATACCGTGATTGAATAAATAATAGAAAGGGGTAAGCCCATCACTATGTAATCTTTTAAGCGATAGTTACCTGCACTATAAACCATTAGGTTAGTTTGATACCCAAATGGCGATATAAAACTGGCTGATGCGCCAAAGGCTACCGCCATAATAAACGGTAGTGGGTCTACATTAAAGCCAACCGCTAATGAGTAAGCCACTGGGAATGAAAGCGCAGCTGCGGCGTTATTAGTTATAAGCTCAGTAAATAATACGGTCATTAAAAATATGGCTATAAACGCGCCATACGGGCCAAAATCCCCTAATACCATAAACAAAGCGCTTGATATTTGACCGGCAAGCCCGGTGCCTATCATTAATTTTGCAAGTCCTATAGCGCTGCCTACTACAACCAGTAACTCAAGCGGAAAACGGCGCTTTACTTCGTTAAGCTTTATTGTGCCGCTAAGCATTAGGCCAATTAAAAGGACTAATAAACCTTTAACAAGTGGCACTACCGAAAAAATACTTAAACCCAGTACTGCAGCAAGGCTTAGTAATACAATGTTTGATTGTTTAGGGGCTAAATGCGTTTGTAAGTCGAGCCCTGATATATACACAAATTCGCGTTTTAAATTAGGTAGGCTGTAAAAGTTTTTACCTGGTGCGAGTATTAGCGAGTCGCCTGCTTGTAATTGCACTTGCCCAAGGCCACCTTGTAAGCGGTCATGCCCGCGGCGAATAGCGATAACTGCAGCATGAAACTGCTCCCTAAAGCGCGCCTCTTTTACAGTTTTACCTATAAATTTAGACGACTGGCTTACAACAACTTCTACTAAGTGCTCTATGTCTTTTTGATGATTGTCGTGAACTACTTTTAAGCCGTCGAAACGGGTTAAAAGCGGCACCGATTTTATATCACCCACAAAAAGCAGTACGTCGTTTTGCCTAATAATTTGTTGAGGTGTTACTGCGTATATGCGCTCATCACCACGGATAATTTCCGCAAGGAATAAGTCTTTTAAATCTCGTAGGCCGTTTTCTTCTACGGTACGGCCAATTAATTTAGAGCCTGACTGTACTTTACCTTCGAGGTAAAAAGGAATCACTTCCTGATCGCTTTTACCGTTGTCAGGCAGGTATTTAAGCATCACCAAAATAGTAATTAGGCCCACACTTAATGCGCCAATGCCTACAAGTGTAAAATCAAAAAAGCCAAGTGGTGCCATGCCTGCATCTACTGCAAAGCCATTAACTATCAAGTTAGTAGATGTACCAATAAGTGTAATGGTGCCGCCTAAAATAGCGGTGTACGACAGTGGTAATAATAGCTTTGATGGAGAGTGATTAGGGTTGTCTTTTATGGCGGTAATAAGCGAGGCAACCACCGCAGTGTTATTAGTAAACGACGATAAAAAAGCGGTTGATAGCCCAAGCTTTGTTACCGATTTTACTAAACTACCTTTAGAAAGTGATTGCGATAGTTTTTGAATTAGGGTGGTTTTTTCGATAGCGGTCGACACTAATACCAGTAATACCAGAGTAATAAGTGACGGGTTAGCATAATTTACTAACATGTTTTCAAGATCAATTAACCCAGTTAAATAGCTTGTACCAATGGCACTTACAAATAACCATGCTGGATTAATGCGGGTGCCAAAAAGGCACCCGACTAAGGTAAGCATAATGCCTGTTAAAACGAGCTGTTCTACCATGCTTTTAAATTCCTAACAGACATTTTTTTACTTACAGTTTTGAAATATCAAGCGCTTGCCAGTGTGGAAAGTGCTTGCGTACTAAGCTATTAAATTCAACTTCAAAGTCGCTAAAATCGCTTTGTTGTTTTTCGCTTTTTAGTACTTGCTCAATCATACCTGCTGCAACCGTTAAGTTAGATAAGCGGTCAATCAGAATAAACGAGCCAGTTTCGTGATTGTTGTGATACTCGTCAGCTAAAATTGTTTCGCTTAGTTCGAGCGTTACAATGGCGATTTCGTTTAGCTGAAGTGAGTCGGCTGTGCCGTGCTCTAATGTATTTACATCAATGGTGTGATCAATCTTTTTAACCACGGCTGATGTATTTTTACTACCTAGTTTAATGTTGTAGCTTTTACCTAGTACAAGCGGCGCTTCGTGCATCCACACAAGTTTTGCTTGAATAAGGTTAGTTACCGTAGCCGTTGAGCTTGCAGGTACTATTACGTCCCCGCGGCTAATATCTATTTCGCTATTAAGAGTAACGGTAATTGCTTGGCCAGCCTCTGCGTGATCTAAGTTGCCATTAAAAGTAACAATTTCTTTAATACTTGATGTTTTACCCGACGGTAATACTTTTACTGCATCGCCAACATGTAACTTACCTGATGCCAACGTGCCCTGAAAACCACGGAAGTTTAAGTTAGGGCGTACCACGTACTGCACTGGTAAGCGTGCTTCAAAACCGGTATCGGTTTCTGCTGCTGGTGAGTCTTCTAAAAGCTCAAGTAATGGCTTATCTGTGTAATAAGGCGTATGTGCAGAGCGCGTTACTACGTTGTCGCCTTTAAGCGCCGACATAGGTACAAACTTAATGTTTGATACGTTAAGTTGCTCAGCAAATTTAAGGTAATCGGCCTTAATTTTTTCATAAACGGTTTCGTCAAAATCAACGATATCCATTTTATTTACTGCTACAACAAACTGCTTAATGCCTAGCGAGTCACAAATAAAGCTATGGCGTTTAGTTTGCACTTGCACACCGTAGCGAGCATCAACCAAAATAATAGCTACATCACTTGTTGATGCGCCTGTTACCATGTTGCGGGTGTATTGCTCGTGCCCTGGGGTATCGGCAATAATAAATTTACGCTTAGCAGTTGAAAAATAACGATACGCTACGTCAATGGTAATGCCTTGCTCGCGCTCAGCTTGTAAGCCATCTACCAGTAGGGCTAAGTCGAGCTCTTCGCCTGCGTTACCTACTTTTTCGTTATCTTTATGAAGGGCTGCAAGCTGATCTTCATAAATTTGGTGGCTGTCGTGCAAAAGGCGGCCAATCAGTGTTGATTTACCGTCATCTACGCTGCCACAGGTAAGCATGCGTAATAAGCTTTTATCTTGTTGGCGTGCTAGGTAGGCGTCTATGCCAATTTCTTTTACTTCGTTAATTGTGTCGTTAGTATTGGTAGACATTAGAAATACCCCTCACGTTTTTTCTTCTCCATTGAGCCTGCTGAGTCGTGATCGATTACACGGCCTTCACGTTCAGATGACGTAGATAACAGCATTTCTTCAATAATTTCAGTTAGGTTGCTAGCAGTAGATTCAACTGCACCCGTAAGTGGGTAACAGCCTAAAGTACGAAAACGTACCGACTTCATTTGCGGTACTTCACCATCAGCAAGTGGCATGCGCTCGTCGTCCACCATAATTAAGGTGCCGTCGCGCTCTACTACTGGGCGCTCTTTAGCTAAATAAAGCGGAACCATTTCGATGTTTTCTTGGTAAATGTATTGCCAAATATCAAGCTCAGTCCAGTTAGATAGTGGGAATACACGAATGCTCTCACCAGGGTTAACTTGGCTGTTGTAGGTATTCCAAAGCTCCGGGCGCTGGTTTTTAGGGTCCCAACGGTGGTGTTTGTCACGGAACGAGTAAACACGTTCTTTTGCGCGAGACTTTTCTTCATCGCGACGTGCACCACCAAATGCAGCATCAAAGCCGTATTTATCGAGTGCTTGTTTTAAACCTTGGGTTTTCATTATGTCAGTATGTTTACCTGAGCCGTGTTCAAATGGGCTTATGCCCATTTCTATGCCTTCTGGGTTTTTATGTACCAGCAAGTCAAAGCCGTATTCTTTTGCAATACGGTCACGAAACTCAATCATTTCACGAAACTTCCAGTTGGTGTCTACGTGTAATAACGGAAACGGAATTTTTGCAGGGTAAAATGCTTTACGCGCTAAGTGCAAAAGTACCGACGAATCTTTACCAATAGAGTAAAGCATTACTGGGTTATCAAACTCAGCGGCGACTTCGCGCATGATTTTGATACTTTCAGCTTCAAGTTGCTGAAGGTGAGTTAAAGCCATTGTTAGTCGTCCTACTAAAATGATTAAAAGTTACAAATTTAAATATATTTAGGTATTTGATACATCGGTTAGCGGCTGTGCAAAACTACTTGTTTGCTCGTTTTGGCCAAACCAAGCTAGCTGCGAGTGCAGGGCGGCTACTTCGCCAATAATAAGTAACGCTGGTGAAATAACGCTGTTGCGCTCAATTAAATCAGCAAGTTCACCTAATTGCCCCGTAACCACACGCTGATTTTTACGTGTGCCGTTTTCAATAATGGCAACCGGTGTAGTTGCACTGCGGCCATGCTTTAACAGCTCAGCTTGAATATGTGGCGATTTAATAACGCCCATATAAATAGCTAAAGTTTGATGCGCTTTAGCAAGCAATTGCCAATCAAGCTCTTGGCCATCTTTTTTACAATGCCCTGTTACAAATTGAATGGCCTGGGCGTGGTCGCGATGCGTAAGTGGAATACCTGCATACGCGCTACAACCTGCAGCTGCCGTAATACCCGGTACTATTTGATAATTTACGTTGTTGGCAGCCAGTACTTGTACTTCTTCACCGCCACGGCCGTAAATAAATGGGTCACCGCCTTTAATACGGCACACTTTTTTGCCTTGCTTGGCAAAATCAACCAGCATTTGGTTGGTATCTTCTTGGGCTACACTGTGATCGCCTAAACGTTTGCCTACGCATACTAGGTCGGCATCACGGCGAACTAACTCCATAATTTCATCAGACACTAAGTAGTCGTATACTACGACGTCAGCTTGCTGCATTAGTTGCAGTGCTTTAAGTGTTAAAAGCTCAGGGTCGCCAGGGCCTGCACCTACTACATATACTTCGCCTTCGGGCTCTGCTTTTGCATCGAGCATTTGATTTAGCTGGGCTTGTGCTGCTTCGGTATTGCCAGTTTGCACTTTACTTACTACTGATGAATCGAACACGCCTTCCCAAAATTGGCGGCGGTCAGCAAAGTGTTTAAAGCGTTGTTTTACTTTATCTCTAAAGCTACCAACTAAGGTTGCTAATGGGCCAATATGCTGTGGGATAAGCGTCTCTAACTTTTCGCGTAATCTGCGAGCGAGTACAGGGGCAGTACCTGCGCTTGATATAGCAATAGTTATTGGGTCGCGGTCTACAATAGACGGGAATATAAACGTACACTTAGGTTGGTCATCAACCACATTCACAAATACATTTCGTGCGTTTGCCAGCTCAAATACATTGTTGTTTACGTCATCACGGTCAGTGGCTGCTATAACCAGCATTTTGCCTTCAAGGTGCGACTCGTCAAAATATGCATCAATAAGCGTTACTTCGTTATTATGAGCATGCTCTTTTAGTTCGTCGCAAAACCAAGGTGCTACTAAGGTTACGTTTGCGCGAGCTTTTAAAAACGCGCGACATTTGCGTAATGCGACCTCTCCACCGCCAACAACCAAAACTGGCTTGTTGTCGAGTTTGGTAAAGATAGGTAAATACTGCACGTTTATAACACCCCTAAACAAATTCAAATATAAGAAAACGCTTTATTCTGATGGGCAGAATATAGCGGCTATCAATAAGTAAAAAATAATTAAAACCAAGTTGATATAACTAAAAGTTATAATTGGTGGCCTTTTTGGTCCTAAGACTTAGTTAACAAGGGATTGCGGGGAGTTACAAGTAAAATAACAAGCTTATAGTGTTTGGTTATGAGCTATAGCGAGATTACGTTAATTTGTTACTATGGCAGTAACACTAATTTATTGCTTAATAAATGGATTACTTATGACTGAACAATATGATAACGCTCAATTAGCTGTATCACTTATGGATTTAACGAGCTTAAATAGCTCAGATACTACGAGCGATATTCAGCTGCTTATAAATAGCATAAATCCCACGTTAGGTACGCCTGCTGCGGTATGTGTTTACAGCGATTTTGTTGACGATGCAAAAATTGCGTTAGCCGCACGAGAGCTTAACCACGTTAAAGTAGCCACGGTTACTAACTTCCCAACGGGCGATGCACCGCTTAGCGACGTAATAAACGAAACGCTTATTGCTATTGAGCGCGGCGCCGATGAAATCGATTTAGTTATACCTTATAAAGCACTTATTGCCGGCGATGAAAGTACCGTGCTTGAATATATACAGCAAAGTAAAAAAGCCTGCGCTGCACGGGCTCAATTAAAAGTAATTATAGAAAGCGGTGAGTTAAAAACGGATGAGTTAATCACTAAAGCAACTAACTTAGCTATTCAAGGTGGTGCCGACTTTGTAAAAACCAGTACAGGTAAAGTGGCTGTAAATGCAACGCTTGAAGCAACAAAAGTGATGCTTAGTGCTATTAAACAATCGGGTGAAGTAGTTGGTTTTAAAGCTGCCGGCGGCGTTAAAACAGTAGCCGATGCAAAGGACTATTTAGCACTAACACGTTCAATAATGGGCGATGACTACTTACAGGCTGATACATTTAGGTTTGGTGCATCTAGCTTACTTAGTGATGTGTATAAAGTATTAGAAAAATAATCATTAAATTAAGTACTATGCCTCTATATAAGAGAGTAAATGATTGGCATGTGAAACAATAATAGAATTAATTAATTAGATTTTCCTATGTGGGTATCTTTTAGGCTTGTGTAAATGATTTGCGTAAGTATAATAGGCATCCACTTTGCAGGGGCGTAGTTCCAATTGGTAGAACAGCGGTCTCCAAAACCGACGGTTGGGAGTTCGAATCTCTCCGCCCCTGCCATTTTTACTTGTAAGTTGAGTAAGTCTGGGGTTAAAAATCGGTTTAAATAAGTCTGTTTTTAAGTTTAGATTTTAATGGATTAACCCTGCCATTGCGTAGGGTTGTTGTGTCTGTAGTTAGGGTAATAATATTATGAGCACGAATGTAGAAACACCATCAAGTGCGATGGAGTCAGTAAAGTGGTTAGTAGCTATCGCGCTACTTGCAGGCGCAGTTGTTGGTAATCACATGTTTGCAGATCAGTCTGTATTACTACGTGCTATTGGCGTTGTAATTGCAATAGCAGCTGGTTTAGGTATTGCCTCGCAAACATTTAAGGGACGTACTTTCCTTGCTTTTGCTAAAGAAGCACGCATTGAAGTACGCAAAGTAATTTGGCCAACGCGTCAAGAAACTACCCACACGACATTAATTGTAATGGTTGCAACAGTGATTATGGCGCTTATCCTTTGGGGATTAGATGGCATTTTATTCCGCGCTGTAGGCTTTTTAACTGGATTGGAGATCTGATCCCATGTCGGATGAGAACAAAGAAATTAAGTTACGTTGGTATGTAGTACAAGCTTTTTCGGGTTACGAAAAGCGTGTGGCACAAACGTTAACTGAACATATTAAAATCGAAGGCCTTGAAGAGAGCTTTGGTGAGATATTAGTACCAACTGAAGAAGTTGTTGAGATGCGCGCTGGTCAAAAGCGTAAATCTGAGCGTAAATTCTTTCCAGGTTACGTATTAGTACAAATGGATATGAACGATGCTAGCTGGCACTTAGTGAACAGCACAGAACGCGTAATGGGCTTTATTGGTGGTACTTCTGACCGTCCAGCGCCTATTAGCTCTAAAGAAGCAGAACGCATTCTTAACCGTCTACAAGAAAATGCTGAAGCACCTAAACCTGCTACATTATTTGAACCAGGCGAAGTGGTTCGTGTTACTGATGGCCCATTTGCTGACTTTAGTGGTGTGGTTGAAGAAGTTGACTACGAAAAGAGCCGCGTAAAAGTATCTGTACTTATTTTCGGTCGTTCTACGCCGGTTGAGCTTGAATTTGGTCAAGTTGAACAAGATAAGTAATTGATTAAAAAAGCTTCGCTAGAGTTTTTATAAATTTTGGCACGAAGCTTGAAAAAGGCCGCTGATTAACTTATAATCAGCGGCCTTTTTGTATTAAGGTAAAAATTTATTTTTACTATACAAAAAGTACGAAACCAATTTTTAAACTGGGAAGCCGTTAGAGTACGCGTCCTCGCGCGCACAAGGCTAAGACCCACCAAATGAGGTATTTATAATGGCTAAAAAAGTTGAAGCTCTAATCAAGCTACAAGTTGCCGCTGGTATGGCTAATCCTAGTCCTCCAGTAGGTCCTGCACTAGGTCAACACGGTGTAAACATCATGGAATTCTGTAAAGCGTTTAACGCACGTACAGAGTCTATCGAAAAAGGCGCTCCAGTTCCTGTAGTGATCTCTGTTTACGGTGACCGTTCATTTACGTTCGACATGAAAACGCCACCTGCTGCTTACTTACTTAAGAAAGCTGCTGGTATCAAGTCAGGCTCAGGCCGTCCTAACACTGATAAAGTAGGCACAGTAACTCGTGCTCAACTTGAAGAGATTGTTGAGACAAAACGAACTGACCTTACAGCTGCCGATATGGACGCAGCGGTTCGCACTATCGCAGGTTCTGCGCGTGCGATGGGCTTGAACGTAGAGGACTAAGAAATGGCTAAATTAACTAAACGTATGCGTACTATCCGCGAAAAAGTGGAAGTAACTAAAGATTACGAAATCAATGAAGCAGTTGCTCTTTTAAAAGAGTTAGCGACAGCTAAATTCGTAGAAAGTGTTGACGTTGCCGTTAACCTTGGTATCGATGCTCGTAAATCTGACCAAAACGTTCGTGGTGCAACTGTACTACCTAACGGTACTGGCCGTGACGTTCGTGTTGCTGTATTCACACAAGGCGCTAATGCAGAAGCTGCAAAAGAAGCCGGTGCTGAGTTAGTAGGCATGGAAGATCTTGCTGAGCTAGTTAAAAAAGGCGAGATGAACTTTGACGTTGTTGTTGCATCACCAGACGCTATGCGTGTTGTTGGTCAACTAGGTCAAATCTTAGGCCCACGTGGTCTAATGCCAAACCCTAAAACTGGTACTGTAACGCCTAACGTTGCAGAAGCAGTTAAAAATGCTAAAGCAGGTCAAGTACGTTACCGTAATGACAAAAATGGCATCATCCATACTACTATCGGTAAGGTTGATTTCACTGCTGAGCAACTTCAACAAAACCTTGAGTCACTAATTGTTGCACTTAAGAAGGCTAAACCTTCTCAAGCTAAAGGTGTTTACTTGAAAAAAGTAACTATCTCTACAACAATGGGCGCAGGTGTTTCTGTTGACCAAAACACTTTAAGCACAGTTGTAGCTTAATTGGTGTTTACATGGCGTGAAATTTGTACTATAATTTCGCGCCATTTTGTTGATTAATTTATTAATTGGCAAAGTAAAGAATTCGGGTTGAAGTCCATAATTTCGGTGCGCCTTTGGCAAAGCGATAAATTGGGCTTCCGTCCAAGACCGTAGGCGGTTTCGGCCTTAATGTTTACCTACGTAGACGGTGTGAATCCCCAGATAGATTTTTCCTAATCCTTCTGGCTCTCGCCGTAAAAAGCATCTCCATCAGTTATTTTGGTGGGGAAGAGTAAAAACAGGGAAGCCGAGTGTCGGTGACCCCATTAAACCAGGAGTAACACCCATGGCTTTAAATCTTCAAGGCAAAAAAGCAATTGTTGCTGAAGTCAACGAAGCAGCCAATGGTGCTCTTTCTGCAGTTGTTGCAGATTCTCGTGGTGTAGCAGTAGGCGCAATTACAGCCCTTCGTAAAGAAGCTCGTGAAGCTGGTGTATGGATGAAAGTTGTTCGTAACACTCTAGCAAAACGTGCTGTTGAAGGTACTGAATTTGAATGTCTATCTGACTCGTTAGTTGGTCCAAGCTTAATCGCTTTCTCATCAGAGCACCCTGGTGCTGCTGCGCGTATCTTTTCAGATTTCGCGAAAAAGAATGAGAAATTTGAGCTTAAAACGGCCGCTTTTGAAGGTAACATCGTAGACGCAGCAATGCTTGCTACATTACCTACATACGACGAAGCTGTTGCACGCTTAATGAGCGCTATGAAAGAAGCGTCTGCTGGCAAATTGTGTAAAACAATTGAAGCAGTACGTGTACAGAAAGAAGAGCAAGCTGCTTAATTTTAAGCTGTTTAACCTCCCTTTCGGTGTAAAATTTATTTGGACCTAGAGTCCGTTAATTATTAGGAAATTTGTAATGTCTGTAACTAAAGACCAAATCCTTGACGCAATTGCTGAAATGTCAGTAATGGACGTTGTTGCTCTTATCGAAGCAATGGAAGAAAAATTCGGCGTAACTGCTGCAGCTGCAATGGTAGCTGGTCCAGCTGCTGAAGCTGCTGAAGAGAAAACAGAATTTGACGTAATCCTTACTGGCGCTGGCGCTAACAAGGTTGCTGCAATCAAAGCTGTTCGTAGCGCAACTGGCCTTGGCCTTAAAGAAGCGAAAGCTCTTGTTGAAGCTGCTCCTACACCTGTTAAAGAAGGTGTATCTAAAGAAGAAGCTGAAGCACTTGCAAAAGATCTTACTGAAGCTGGTGCTGAAGTTGAGGTTAAGTAATTTAGCTTTTGCTAAGTTCGCTGCCTGAGAAATCAGGCAAGGGCTGGTGATTATTTAATCACCGGCCTTTTTGCGCTATAGAGCGATGTATTCCTATAGCTCAAATAAAATCTGATTTTCTCTTTACTTTCAACGCTTTATAGTTTGCTAGTGTTGTGAGGGGAGTTTATTAGAACAACAATTAAATGTTGTAAATCTTGGCTTAGATGCCAGTTAAGTCTGTTCTTACAAGAACAGGTCGGGTCAAAGATCAGCAAGCTGAGGAACCCCATGGCTTACTCTTATTCTGAAAAGAAACGTATCCGTAAGGATTTTGGTAAACGTCCACAAGTTTTGGATATACCTTTCTTACTGTCGACGCAGTTAGAATCGTTTAAAAAATTCTTAGTCCCGGACGCTGATGGCGATCATGGTTTGGAAGCTGCCTTCCGTTCTGTGTTCCCAATTAAAAGCTACTCGGGAAATTCTGAGCTTCAATACGTAAGTTATCGTATTGGTGAGCCAGTATTCGATGTAAAAGAATGTCAAATTCGCGGTGTGACTTATTCTGCTCCACTTCGCGTGAAACTGCGTCTTGTAGTTATGGACAAAGAAGCTCCAGGCACAGTTAAAGACATTAAAGAGCAAGAAGTTTACATGGGCGAAATTCCGCTCATGACCGATACCGGTACTTTTGTAATCAATGGTACAGAGCGTGTTATCGTTTCTCAGCTACACCGTAGCCCTGGTGTATTCTTTGATAACGACCGCGGTAAAACCCATTCATCGGGTAAAGTATTATATAACGCTCGCGTTATACCTTACCGTGGTTCATGGTTAGACTTCGAATTTGATGCAAAAGATAACCTATATGTACGTATTGACCGTCGTCGTAAATTACCGGCGTCTATCATCCTACGTGCACTAGAGTATTCTAGCGAACAAATCCTAGATATGTTCTTCGATAACACTGCGTTTGAAGTAACTGACGGTAAAGTTCTTATGGAACTTGTGCCTTCACGTTTACGTGGTGAAACTGCCGCTTTTGATATCAAAGGCGAAGACGGTGAAGTACTTGTTGAAAGCGGTCGTCGTATTACGGCTCGCCACATCAAGAGCATCGAGAAGAAAGGCATTAATCAATTAGAAGTACCACATGAGTACATCATTGGCCGTATTGTAGCTAAAAACTATGTTGATGAGTCAACAGGTGAAGTTATTGCAAACGCTAATGACGAGCTATCTCTAGAATTGATGGCTGAATTGGTTAAAGCTGGTCACACTAAAATTGATACGTTATATATCAATGAAGTGGACAGCGGTGCTTACATGTCAAATACATTGAACATTGACTCTTCAAGCAACCGTTTAGAAGCGCTAGTAGAAATTTACCGTATGATGCGCCCAGGCGAGCCACCGACGAAAGACGCGGCTGAAGCCTTATTCGAGAACTTGTTCTTCTCTGAAGAACGTTATGACTTATCTACTGTAGGTCGTATGAAGTTCAACAGCCGTGTTGGTTACGATACCGATACAGGCCCTGGCACATTAAATAAAGAAGACATCGTGTCTGTTATGAAAGTATTAATTGCTATTCGTAACGGTCAAGGCGATGTTGATGATATTGACCACTTAGGCAACCGTCGTATACGTAGTGTTGGCGAAATGGCTGAGAACCAATTCCGTGTTGGTCTAGTACGTGTAGAACGTGCTGTACGTGAGCGTTTAAGCTTAGGTGACCTTGACGCGATAATGCCACAAGATCTTATTAACGCTAAGCCTATTTCGGCAGCGGTTAAAGAGTTCTTCGGCTCGTCTCAGTTATCACAGTTTATGGACCAAAATAACCCGCTATCAGAAGTAACGCATAAGCGTCGTATTTCTGCATTAGGTCCGGGCGGTCTAACTCGTGAACGCGCTGGCTTTGAAGTACGTGACGTTCACGTAACTCACTACGGTCGCGTATGTCCAATCGAGACTCCTGAGGGTCCAAACATCGGTCTAATTAACTCATTGTCTACGTACGCACGTACAAATGACTATGGTTTCTTAGAAACACCTTACCGTAAAGTGGTAGACGGTGTTGTAACTGATGAAGTTGATTACTTATCAGCCATTGAAGAAGGTCAGTTTGTTATCGCACAGGCGAACTCAAACTTAACTGAAACCAATGAGTTTGTTGATGAACTTATTCCATGTCGTCACAAAGGTGAATCTACCTTTATGGGTCGCATGGACCAGCAATATATGGATGTATCACCACAACAGGTGATCTCTGTAGCGGCAGCACTTATCCCGTTCTTAGAACACGATGATGCTAACCGTGCATTGATGGGTTCAAACATGCAACGTCAAGCAGTACCAACATTGAAAGCGGATAAGCCGTTAGTAGGTACTGGTATTGAGTTAACACTAGCGAAAGATTCTGGTGTAACGATTGTTGCTAAACGTGGTGGTGAAGTAATGTATGCTGACGCAAGTCGCATCGTTGTAAACGTACATGAAGAAGAACGCATTCCTGGTGAAGCGGGCATCGACATCTACAACTTAACCAAATACACACGTTCTAACCAAAATACATGTATTAACCAAAAACCAACTTGTATGGTTGGCGAACCGGTTACTCGTGGTGACGTGTTAGCAGATGGTCCTTCGACTGACTTAGGTGATTTAGCCCTTGGTCAAAACCTTCGCGTGGCATTCATGCCATGGAATGGTTACAACTTCGAGGATTCAATCTTACTATCAGAGCGCGTAGTTGAAGAAGATCGTCTAACGACTATCCACATTCAAGAACTACAGTGTGTTGCCCGTGATACTAAATTAGGTCCTGAAGAGATCACTGCAGATATCCCGAATGTGGGTGAGTCTGCACTAGGCAAGCTTGATGAGTCAGGCGTTGTTTATATCGGTGCTGAAGTTAAAGGCGGCGATATCTTAGTAGGTAAAGTGACTCCTAAAGGCGAGACGCAATTAACACCTGAAGAGAAGCTACTGCGTGCTATCTTCGGCGAAAAAGCGTCTGACGTTAAAGACAGCTCTTTACGTGTACCAAACTCTGTAACTGGTACTGTAATTGACGTACAAGTTTTCACCCGTGATGGTGTTGAAAAAGATAAACGTGCGTTAGAAGTTGAAGACATGCAGCTTCGCGAAGCGAAGAAAGACTTCAACGAAGAGTTCCGCATTTTAGAAGCTGGCGTTTTAGGACGTGCTCGCAAGTTACTTGTGGATTCAGGCTTCGAAGAAAGCAACTTAACGTCACTAAATGCTGAAAAGCTACTTACTCAAAGCCTTGCTGAAGAAGACAAGCAAGCTGAACTTGAGCAACTAGCTGCACAGTACGATGAGCTTAAAGCTGAATACGATAAGAAGTTTGAAAACAAACGTCGTAAAATTACCCAAGGTGATGACTTAGCACCAGGCGTACTTAAGATTGTTAAAGTATACCTAGCTGTTAAACGTCGTATCCAACCGGGTGATAAAATGGCGGGTCGTCACGGTAACAAAGGTGTTATCTCGACTATCGTACCAGTAGAAGATATGCCATACGATGATAAAGGTCGTACGGTAGATATCGTACTAAATCCACTAGGTGTACCATCACGAATGAACATCGGTCAGATCCTTGAAACACATATGGGTCTAGCTGCACGTGGTATTGGTGAGCGCTTAGAGGAAATGATGAAAGAACAACGTGAGCTTCATGAGCTACGTGAATTCATCAAGCAAGCTTACGAAATCGGTGAGTCTCGTCAAGAAGTAGATATTGCAAGCTTCTCTGATGATGAAATTCGTCGTTTAGCTGAAAACTTAAAAGGTGGTTTACCAATAGCTACTCCTGCATTTGATGGCGCGAAAGAAGACGAAATCAAAGACATGCTTGAGCTTGGTGGATACCCAAGAAGTGGTCAGGTTACACTCTATGATGGCCGTACTGGCGATCAGTTTGAACGTCAAGTAACTGTTGGTTACATGTACATGCTTAAACTTAACCACTTGGTTGATGACAAGATGCACGCACGTTCTACTGGTTCTTACAGCCTTGTTACTCAGCAGCCGCTGGGTGGTAAAGCACAGTTCGGTGGCCAGCGTTTTGGTGAGATGGAAGTATGGGCACTTGAAGCTTACGGTGCTGCTTACACTCTACAAGAAATGCTAACAGTGAAATCGGATGACGTGAACGGTCGTACCAAGATGTATAAAAACATCGTTGATGGTAACCATAAAATGGAACCAGGTATGCCAGAATCGTTCAACGTATTGTTGAAAGAAATCCGCTCACTGGGTATCAACATCGAGTTGGAAGAAAATTAAGCCAATTAGATGCTGCAGTTAACGCTGCAGCATCTGTTACGGCTGAATAGAATGTAGGGACGAGATTATCCGTCCTCAAGATTAACTCCGACAGGAGAGCTAAGGTGAAAGACTTACTTAAGTTTCTGAAGCAACAAAATAAGACCGAAGAATTCGATGCAATTCGCATTGGTCTTGCTTCACCAGACATGGTTCGTTCATGGTCATACGGTGAAGTAAAGAAACCTGAGACTATTAACTACCGTACTTTCAAGCCTGAGCGCGATGGCTTATTCTGTGCCCGTATTTTCGGCCCAGTGAAAGATTATGAGTGTTTATGTGGTAAATATAAACGCCTTAAACACCGTGGTGTGATCTGTGAGAAGTGTGGCGTTGAAGTTACACTTACTAAAGTGCGTCGTGATCGTATGGGTCATATCGATCTTGCGAGCCCAGTAGCGCATATATGGTTTTTAAAATCATTACCGTCACGTATTGGCTTAATGCTTGATATGACGCTTCGTGATATTGAACGTGTTCTATACTTCGAATCATTCGTAGTAACTGAGCCTGGTATGACAACGCTTGAGCGTGGTCAGCTTTTAGGTGAAGAAGAATACCTAGATTCACTTGAAGAACACGGTGATGAGTTTGAAGCTAAGATGGGTGCTGAAGCAGTATTAGACTTGCTTCGTGAACTTGATCTTGCTCAACTAATTGCAGAAATGCGTGAAGAGTTACCAACAATTAACTCTGAAACTAAGCGTAAGAAGATCACTAAACGTCTTAAGTTAATGGAATCGTTCCACCAATCAGGTAATAACCCTGAGTGGATGATCATGACAGTACTTCCAGTATTGCCACCTGATCTACGTCCATTAGTACCATTAGACGGTGGTCGTTTTGCGACTTCTGATCTAAATGACCTTTACCGTCGTGTTATTAACCGTAATAACCGTCTTAAGCGTCTATTAGATCTAGCTGCACCAGATATTATCGTACGCAACGAAAAACGTATGTTACAAGAAGCGGTAGATGCGCTACTTGATAACGGTCGTCGTGGCCGTGCTATAACAGGTTCTAACAAACGTCCTCTTAAATCTCTTGCTGATATGATCAAGGGTAAGCAAGGTCGTTTCCGTCAGAACTTACTTGGTAAGCGTGTAGATTACTCTGGCCGTTCTGTAATCACGGTTGGTCCTACACTTAAGCTTCATCAATGTGGTCTTCCTAAGAAGATGGCACTTGAGTTATTCAAACCATTTATCTATGGCAAACTAGAGCGTCGCGGCATGGCTACGACAATTAAAGCAGCTAAGAAGATGGTTGAACGTGAAGTAGCGGAAGTATGGGATGTATTAGACGAAGTAATTCGTGAACATCCAGTATTACTTAACCGTGCACCAACACTTCACCGTTTGGGTATCCAAGCGTTTGAACCTGTGCTTATCGAAGGTAAAGCGATTCATTTACACCCATTAGTATGTGCGGCTTACAACGCCGATTTCGATGGTGACCAAATGGCGGTACACGTACCGTTAACAATCGAAGCGCAGCTTGAAGCACGTGCACTAATGATGTCTACAAACAACATCTTATCTCCTGCGAATGGTGAGCCAATCATCGTTCCTTCACAGGATGTTGTATTAGGTCTTTACTACATGACGCGCGATCGCATTAATGCGAAAGGCGAAGGCATTGTATTTAAAGATCCTAAAGAAGCAGAAAAAGCATACCGTAGCGGTAATGCAGAACTTCACGCTCGCGTGAAAGTGCGTATCAGCCAATCAGTTAAGAACGAAGACGGTGTAGTAGAAGATACTATTACTATCATCGACACTACTGTTGGTCGTGCGATTCTGTCTCTAATTTTACCTAAAGGTATGCCGTTTGAGTCAATCAACCAAGCATTAGGTAAAAAGCAGATTTCTAGCTTATTAAACGAGTGTTACCGTCGTCTAGGTCTAAAAGACACTGTTGTGTTTGCTGACCAAGTTATGTACACCGGTTTCCACTACGCAATGAAGTCAGGTGTTTCAATTGGTATCGATGACTTAGTTATCCCACCTGTTAAAGCACAGATCATTGAATCAGCTGAGGCTGAAGTAACTGAAATCAACCAACAATTCCAATCAGGTCTTGTAACGGCTGGTGAAAAGTACAATAAAGTTATCGATATCTGGTCACGTGTAAACGAAAACTTATCACGTGAAATGATGGCCAACTTGTCAAAAGACATGGTTATTAATGCTAAAGGTGAAGAAGAAGAGCAACCGTCATTTAACTCAGTGTTTATGATGGCCGACTCTGGTGCTCGTGGTAGTGCCGCTCAGATCCGTCAGCTAGCAGGTATGCGTGGTCTAATGGCACGTCCAGATGGTTCAATCATCGAGACGCCAATCACGGCTAACTTCCGTGAAGGTCTAAACGTACTTCAGTACTTCATCTCAACGCACGGTGCGCGTAAAGGTCTTGCCGATACAGCACTGAAAACAGCGAACTCGGGTTACTTAACGCGTCGTTTAGTAGACGTTGCACAAGATTTGGTAATCAACGAAGACGACTGTGGCACAGAAGATGGCTTAACAATGAAACCGCTTATTGAAGGTGGTGATGTTGTAGAAGCACTTCGTGAACGTGTTCTTGGTCGTGTTGTTGCTGAAGATATCGTTATTCCAGGTACTAACACAGTACTTGTTGAACGTAATATCATGCTCGATGAAAAACTGTGTGACCTTTTAGAAGAGCACTCAGTAGATGAAGTTCGCGTACGCTCAGTTATCACATGTGATAACGACTTTGGTGTATGTGCTAAGTGTTATGGTCGTGACCTTGCACGTGGTCATATCATCAACGCGGGTGAATCTGTAGGTGTTATCGCGGCGCAGTCAATCGGTGAGCCGGGTACACAGCTTACGATGCGTACATTCCACATCGGTGGTGCGGCATCAAGAGCGTCAGCTGAAAATAATGTACAAGTTAAAACTAACGGTACATTAAAACTGCACAACGCTAAATATGTATTAAACACAGACGGTAAGATTGTTATTACCTCACGTTCTACTGAGATCACTATCATTGATAGCTATGGTCGTGAAAAAGAGCGTTATAAAGTACCTTACGGTGCGGTATTAACAGTGCAAGACAATGCTGAAGTTCAAGGTAACGACATTGTTGCTACTTGGGACCCGCATAGTCACCCAATTGTTCTTGAGCATAAGTCAAAAGTATCGTTCAGCGATATCGATGACTCAAACACAGAGACACAAACCGATGAACTAACCGGTTTAACTCGTATTGTTGTTAAAGACCTTGCTAAAGCCAATGCGAAAGAACCTAAGCTTATCATCGAAAGTGAAGAGCGCGGTCTGCAAGAAACACGTTTACCTTCATTCACTACTATTGAAGTGACAGATGGTGCGACTGCAAACCCTGGTGACGTGCTAGCACGTATTCCACAAGAAGGTTCGAAAACTCGTGATATCACGGGTGGTCTACCACGCGTAGCCGACTTATTTGAAGCGCGTAAACCTAAAGAGCCAGCTATCTTAGCTGAGATCACAGGTACTATTAGCTTCGGTAAAGAAACTAAGGGTAAGAAGCGTTTAGTTATTACTCCACCAGAAGGCGATCATTACGAAGAAATGATTCCTAAGTGGCGTCAACTTAACGTGTTTGAAGGTGAGCAAGTGTCTAAAGGTGAAGTTATCGCCGATGGTCCTGAATCACCACATGACATCTTACGCCTACGTGGTGTGACTCATGTTGCTAACTACATCGTTAACGAAGTGCAAGAGGTTTACCGTTTGCAAGGCGTTAAGATCAATGACAAGCACATTGAAACAATTATCCGTCAGATGATTCGTAAATGTACAATTATACACGGTGGTGATACTGAGTTCTTAGCGGGTGAGCAAATTGAAGTAGCTCGCGTTAATATCGCTAATCGTGACCTTGAAAAACAAGGTAAAATCCCAGCGAAGTTTGAAATACAACTTATGGGTATAACGAAAGCATCACTTGCAACAGAATCTTTCATCTCAGCAGCATCTTTCCAAGAAACAACACGTGTTCTTACAGATGCGGCAGTGAATGGTAAGAGCGATGAGCTTCGCGGTCTGAAAGAAAACGTAATAGTGGGTCGTTTGATCCCAGCCGGTACCGGTTTTGCGTATCACCAGGATCGTATGGCACGTCGTAAGCAAAGTTTAGTTGTTGAAGAGCAAACAGTAAGTGCAGAAGAGGCAACTCAAGCACTAACTGATGCTTTAAACGCTGATTTGTCTGGAAATCAATAAACTGTTCTTAATCAATAGATTAAGTGATAGTAAGGCAGATATATTCTGTCTTGCTATCAGTTTAGGTTGACAGGTTAAACTTTGCTCATTAAAATTCCGCCACCCATTTACTTGCATGTATGTTACAAGCTTGTAAAAAGGGCGGATTTTTTTATTTTTTTCAGTAGTAATTTTAATTTCAGGAGCTATTTAAATGGCAACTATTAACCAGCTAGTGCGTAAGCCACGTCGTAGCAAGGTTACTAAAAGTAACTCAGCTGCGCTTAAAGCGTGTCCGCAAAAGCGTGGTGTATGTACTCGCGTATATACAACTACACCTAAGAAACCAAACTCGGCGTTACGTAAAGTAGCTCGTGTACGTTTAACTAACGGTTTCGAAGTAACTTCATATATTGGTGGTGAAGGTCATAACCTTCAAGAGCATAGTGTAATCCTAATCCGTGGTGGTCGTGTTAAAGATTTACCAGGTGTGCGTTTTCACACTGTACGTGGTGCACTTGACTGTGCAGGCGTTAGCGACCGTCGTCAAGCTCGTTCTAAATACGGTGCAAAACGCCCTAAAGGCTAATTGTTTTCCGTTAGTAAGGCCAAGCACTAAATATTATTAATTATTGTTTTGGGTGATTGTTCCAAAAGGACAAACCTGAATAAACCGGAGATACAAAATGCCTAGAAGACGCGTAATAGGTCAACGTAAAATTCTTCCAGATCCTAAGTTCGGATCGGAACTTCTTGCTAAATTCGTTAACATCGTAATGTTAGACGGCAAGAAATCTACTGCTGAAAAAATTGTTTATGGTGCGCTAGACGTGGCTGCTGAGAAATCAGGCAAGTCGCACCTAGAAATCTTTGAAACTGCACTTGATAACATCCGTCCACAGGTAGAGGTTAAATCTCGCCGTGTTGGTGGTTCAACTTATCAAGTACCAGTTGAAGTACGTCCAGTACGTCGTAACGCATTAGGTATGCGTTGGTTAGTAGACGCTGCACGTAAGCGTGGCGAAAAATCTATGGGCTTACGTTTAGCTCAAGAAATCGTTGACGCTGCTGACAACAAAGGCACTGCGGTTAAGAAACGTGAAGACGTTCACCGTATGGCTGAAGCGAATAAAGCATTCGCACATTACCGTTGGTAATCTGTCCTTAACCTTTAAGAGGATCATATGGCACGTACAACTCCACTTGAGCGCTACCGTAATATCGGCATAGTAGCTCACGTAGATGCAGGCAAAACCACCACAACAGAACGTGTTCTGTTCTACACGGGTCTTTCTCATAAGATCGGTGAAGTACACGATGGCGCCGCAACTATGGATTGGATGGAGCAGGAACAAGAGCGTGGTATCACAATCACTTCTGCTGCAACAACGTGTTTCTGGAAAGGGATGGACGCTCAATTTGACGACCATCGTATCAATATTATTGATACTCCAGGACACGTAGATTTCACTATCGAAGTAGAGCGTTCTTTACGCGTATTAGATGGTGCGGTAGTTGTTCTTTGTGCTTCATCAGGTGTACAGCCGCAAACTGAGACAGTTTGGCGTCAAGCGAACAAATACGAAGTTCCTAGAATGATCTTCGTAAATAAAATGGATCGCACGGGCGCTGACTTCTTAACGGTTGTTAGCCAGGTGAAATCTCGTCTTGGAGCAACGCCTGTTCCAATCCAGTTGCCAATTGGCGCTGAAGACGACTTTAAAGGTGTAATTGACCTTATAAAAATGAAAGCCATTAACTGGAACGAAGCGGACCAGGGTATGACCTTCTCTTATGAGGCAATACCGGCAGAACTTCAAGAGTTAGCTGAAGAATGGCACTCTCATTTAGTTGAAAGTGCAGCTGAAGCCTCTGAAGAACTAATGGATAAGTACTTAGAAGGTGAAGAGTTAAGTGAAGCAGAGATTAAATCTGCTTTACGTCAACGCACATTAGCGAACGAAATTGTTCCCATTACGTGTGGTAGCGCATTTAAAAACAAGGGCGTTCAAGCTGTGCTTGATGGCGTTGTTGAGTACATGCCAGCACCAACACAAGTGAAACAAATCCAAGGTATCTTAGAAAATGGTACTGAGGAAGAACGTCCAGCTGATGATAAAGCGCCGTTTGCTGCACTCGCATTTAAGATTGCAACAGACCCGTTTGTTGGCACTTTAACCTTTTTCCGTGTTTACTCTGGTACTGTTAAACAGGGTGACGCGGTTTATAACCCAGTTAAAAGTAAGCGTGAGCGACTTGGCCGTATCGTACAGATGCATTCAAACTCACGTGAAGAGATCAAAGAAGTTTACGCAGGCGACATCGCGGCAGCTATTGGTCTTAAAGACGTAACAACAGGTGAAACACTGTGTGATCCGAATTCTATTATTACGCTTGAGCGTATGGAATTCCCTGAACCAGTTATCTCTGTTGCGGTTGAGCCTCGCACAATCGCTGACCAAGATAAGATGGGTATCGCGCTAGGTAAACTAGCGGCAGAAGATCCTTCTTTTCGCGTACAAACTGACGAAGAATCAGGCCAGACTATAATCTCTGGCATGGGTGAACTTCACCTAGATATCATTGTCGACCGTATGAAACGTGAATTCAGTGTTGAATGTAACGTTGGTAAGCCGCAGGTTGCATACCGAGAAGCTATTCGTTCAACTGTTAAAGTTGAAGGTAAGTTTATACGTCAATCAGGTGGTCGTGGTCAATATGGTCACGTCTGGGTTAAACTTGAGCCGATGGATATTTCGGATGATGAAGCACCAATTTACGAGTTCGTTAACGAAACGGTAGGTGGTTCTGTTCCTAAAGAATTTATCCCTGCGGTAGACAAAGGTCTCCAAGAGCAAATGTCTCAAGGTGTACTGGCAGGCTACCCATTACTTGGCGTTAAAGCGACTTTATATGATGGTTCATTCCATGATGTAGACTCGAATGAAATGGCATTTAAAGTAGCAGGTTCAATGGCAATGAGAAATGGGGCGCTAGAAGCTGACCCTGTATTATTAGAGCCAATGATGAAGGTTGAAGTAATCACTCCTGACTCAAACATGGGTGATGTAGTTGGCGACCTTAATCGTCGTCGCGGCATGATCGAAGGCATGGAAGATGCTATAGGTGGACTTAAGCAAATTAATGCACAAGTTCCTCTTTCTGAAATGTTTGGTTATGCAACTGCTTTACGATCTGCAACACAGGGCCGTGCCTCATACTCTATGGAGTTTTTGAAGTACGCTGAAGCCTCTAAAAATGTTGCAGATACAATAATTTCAGCTCGCGCTGTAATATGATTTTAGCTTGTCTGGCTCAATAGTGAGTCAGGCTTTAATTTCTTAATTAGGAATTTTTTAAGATGGCAAAAGAAAAGTTTGAACGCGTAAAACCGCACGTAAACGTTGGTACAATCGGCCACGTTGACCACGGTAAAACTACACTAACTGCAGCAATCACTAATGTACTTGCAAAAGTATACGGCGGTGTTGCTAAAGATTTCGCATCAATCGATAACGCTCCAGAAGAGCGCGAGCGTGGTATCACAATCTCAACTTCTCACGTTGAGTACGATACGCCAACTCGTCACTACGCACACGTAGATTGTCCTGGTCACGCCGATTATGTTAAAAACATGATCACTGGTGCTGCTCAAATGGACGGTGCTATCTTAGTAGTAGCTGCGACTGACGGCCCTATGCCACAAACTCGTGAGCACATCCTACTTTCTCGCCAAGTTGGCGTACCTTACATCATCGTATTCATGAACAAATGTGACATGGTTGATGACGAAGAGCTACTTGAGCTAGTAGAAATGGAAGTTCGTGAACTTCTTTCTGAGTACGACTTCCCAGGTGATGATTTACCACTAATTCAAGGTTCTGCACTTAAAGCACTTGAAGGCGAAGAGCAATGGGAAGCTAAAATCGTAGAGCTTGCAGAAGCACTAGATTCTTACATTCCAGAGCCAGAGCGTGACATCGATAAGCCATTCATCATGCCTATCGAAGATGTTTTCTCAATTCAAGGTCGTGGTACAGTTGTAACTGGCCGTGTTGAAGCGGGTATCATCAACGTGAATGACGAAGTTGAAATCGTTGGTATCAAAGAGACGACTAAGTCTACTTGTACTGGTGTTGAAATGTTCCGTAAGCTTCTTGACGAAGGTCGTGCTGGTGAGAACATTGGTGCACTTCTACGTGGTACTAAGCGTGAAGACGTTGAACGTGGTCAAGTACTAGCTAAGCCTGGTTCAATCAAGCCACACACTACATTCACTTCAGAAGTATACGTACTTTCTAAAGATGAAGGTGGTCGTCATACTCCATTCTTCAAAGGTTACCGTCCACAGTTCTACTTCCGTACAACTGACGTAACAGGTGACGTACAGTTACCAGATGGCGTAGAAATGGTAATGCCTGGTGATAACGTTAAGATGACAGTAACTCTAATCGCGCCAATCGCGATGGATGAAGGTCTTCGTTTCGCTATCCGTGAAGGTGGCCGTACTGTAGGTGCTGGTGTTGTAGCAACTATCGTAGAGTAATAGTTAACTTTTAAGTTAATTAATACTAAAAAACCCGAGCTTAGCCTCGGGTTTTTTAATGTCTGAAGAAAAGCGTTTAGTTTTCAGCTATCAACTATCAGCTTTCAGTAGCTCGGAGTTAAATTTAAAGGGCTACGTTTGTGTTTAAGTTTAAGTAATTTAAATATAATTAAGGCATAAAAAAGCACGACTTCAAGCCGTGCTATTCATTAAACTCTTTGACAACTGACACGCTAGTGTTTCTTAGCGTACTTTTCAGCTTGTTTTAACACTCTTAATAAATTGCCACTTAAAATCTTTTTGATATCAGCATCGCTATAATCTCTATCCATTAAACCTTGAACAAGATTAGGGTAGCTAGACACATCTTTTAAACCAATTGGCAGTGAATCACCCACGCCATCGTAGTCAGAACCAATACCAACATAATCAATACCAATTAGCTCAACCACGTGGTCAATATGATCCAGTACCTGTTCAAGACTTGCATATGGGTATGGGTTTTTAGCGCGATACGCAGCATCAAAATCTTTACTTAGCTTGGTGCCTTCTTTTTTAGCGGACTCTTTTGAACTTTTTAGTTGCTTGCCCCAGCTACCTGCTTTTGCGGTAACAAAGCTTGAGCCAAAGTTAATTTGAATAACACCGCCATTCTTTTTAAGTGCGAGTAGCATATCGTCATTCATATTTCGCTCAAAACCTGGCGTATATTTACGTAGCGATGAATGCGAGGCAATTACCGGCGTTTTAGAGAGCTCCATTACTTGATAAAACGCATCATCTGAAATATGAGATACATCGACTAACATACCTACATTGTTCATTTCAGTGATAAGCTTTTTACCAAATGGGCTTAAACCTTTCCATTTACGGCGTATATCGTAAGAAGAGTCAGAAATATGATTGCTTTGCGAGTGAGCTAGCGTGATGTAGCGAATACCACGGTCATAAAAGTGCTGAAGGTTTTTCATATCGCCTTCAATTGGTGAACCGTTTTCCATACCCATCGCAATAGACAGCTTGCCCTGTTTAAACTGCTCTTCAATATCAGCGCTTGAGGTTGCAATTGCAAACTTATCTGGGGCGCGCTGAGCGATGGCTTCCATACTATCAATCATTTTATTGGCTAACTGGTAACTTTTACCTTTGCCTTCAAACTCTAAATGCGCAGGAATATAAATCGACATAAATGGAGCGTTTAAACCGCCTTTAACGGCGCGAGGGTAGTCAAAGTCGCCATCAGCGGTAGCTTTAGTTACATCAACCCAGCCTTCGTGTATACGGTAAGGTACATCAATGTGGGTATCTATTAAAATAGTGTCTTTGGCAAGTTTAACTGCTTTGTCTGATGGGCTTTTTACTTGCTCTGCAAAGGCTTGAGGTGTTAATGCTAGTGATATGGCTACCACTAGAGTGCTGAGTTTTATCATGTTTTGGCTCTTTGGGTAAAAAGCCATTGTGTACGTTCAGTTCAAAAGTTACAAGTGTTACGCTTTAATCAAATGACTGCGCTTGATGCTCTTCACTTTGTAGCGCTTTAAATTCGCCTTTTGAAATTATAGTTACTGACTCATGTAGCTCAGAAAAAAATACCATCGCTTCGCCGCTTTTAAGTTGTTGGTTAACCTGAGCGACTTTGCTTTCAATCGTTATTTCTTGCTCACCGTAATCAGTGCCTTCGCGCAGCACATAACTTTCAATTAAATTATAAAGAGTGTCTTTATCGAGTTGTTCAAAAGGGATAATCATTACTGCTTGTTACTCGCTTTATTTAATATGTGTTGGCCAAAATAATACGGCACGGCTTTCTCTAACCAAAATATAGGTTTAAAAGGGTTGTTACCGCTAATAAAACCTACGTGGCCGCCTTTCTCTGAGACGCACAGCGTAACATGCTTACTTACATCTTGCCTACTCGGTACGGCCTTAATAGAGAGCATTGGGTCGTCTTTAGCGTGAATAATAAGCGTAGGAATAGCGATGTCTTTTAAATACGGCATAGCGCTGGCTTTACGGTAGTAATCGTGTGCGTTTTCAAAGCCATGTAATGGTGCCGTTAGCTGGTTATCAAACTCTAATAAATCGTCAATTTCCATTAGTTGGTCGGTAGTAATCGGTATTTGCTGCTTTATTTGCGGCAATTTGCGTTGCATTGACTTTTTCATTCTGTCGAGCAAATATTTTTGATAAATCTTACCTAAACTTTTACGTATAACATCACTAGATGATGACAAATCATAAGGTGCCGATACTACCGCTGCTGCGCTTAGTGGGCATTTTTCGCGTTCTTCACCTAAGTATTTGGCCAATACATTGCCACCTAACGAAAAACCTACAGCCATAATCGCACGGGTTGGAAATTGTTGGCGTAAATGATCAATAAAAAAAGCTAAATCAGCTGTATCACCACTGTGATAAGCACGCGGCAGACGATTCACCTCAGTTGAGCAGTTTCTAAAGTGCATAAGCACTACTGCATAACCTTGTTTTTTTAAGGCCTTCATCATGCCCTTGGCATAAAAGCTATTTATGTTGCCTTCAAGGCCATGTAAAACAACGGCAAGTGGAGCTGTTTCGTTATGTGGAAGTGACCACGCAAGCTCAATAAAATCACCATCCGGTGTATCAAGTTGCTCTAATTCGTAGCGAGTATTATGAAATGGGCGAAAAAAACGCGGCATTATGGTTTGAACATGACGGTTGGTCATCCACCATGCGGGTTTGAACTTATGGATCATGTGTTTACTGCGCACTATGAAAAAACGAAATGCTAGTGTATCAAATTTTTCACTTTATAAAATAAAAAGCGCCTAATCAGTAACCTGAGTAGGCGCTTTGTGCGTCGTGCTTAATGATGCTCGGGAACTTCAGCCTCGTTTATCTTTTTAATAAAATAAAAAGCGTAAAATAGGCAAAGAGAAATCACTACGCCTAAAATCCCAAAAGACATAAATAAAACTGGGTCGCTAAAAAAGTCTCTAAAGAATACGTTCATGATTAATCTCCTCGTTCAGTTGATGGAGTAATCATAGAGTGAGTTGGCAGGGCATAACGTGATCGAGATCAAACAATTTTCCTAAGTAGAAAAAGTAACCAAGCAAAATTGATGCAGATCATGTTTTAGAGGCTATTCAGTTATTAGCACAGCGCCTTATACACTAAATAACGAACATCTTATAATACATGCCTCCACTTTTCCTAAAAGGGCGGCATTTGGTTAAAAGCCTTTTACACAAAGAAAAAGCAAAAAGTAAATAAGAATAGATCGCCAAATGGCCGGAGATAGCAGCTTTTAAAGAGCTTATATTTTAGTGACAATAAATTAGCTTTTGTTTTTCTCTAAACCTCAGCAGAGCTTAACTTAGGTCAATTTTATATAAAGCTCGATATTGTCTGGCTTTATAGCCTCTAAGAACTTAAATTTACGAGCTGTATCAATTAGCATTTGCTGCTGCTGTTTTTCAAGCTTTAACTCTGCGCTTAATAACTCTTCACGTACTTTTGTGTAGTCAGCAATCGCCTCCTGATTTGCTTTTAAATAGCGACGAACAGAGCGCAGTGGCTTAAGTGCTTGTGTATCAAATTCGTCAATTGACGCTATTAAAGTGCTGAGCTGCTCAGCATCAATACTTAGTTTAAGTGAGTCTAAATACAGTAATAATAAACACAGATTAACGTTTTTTCCCTGCTGGTCTTGTAATGCCAGTAGGGTTTTTTGTTGCCCAGGCTTTGCGTACAAGGTGCACGCAAATTGCCAAAAGCTATCGCTATTGAGTAAGTTCATCGGTAAAAGCCTGTTCTTTTTCTTCCATTTCTTCAAGAGCCATAAGGAGCTCTTCTTCAATGTCGTTAAGTTTAGGAGTAAGCGTGGCTTGTTTAGCTATTAACTCTTTTAACTGCGCTTTGTTATCGTCGCTGTAAAGCTCGTTATCGCCAAGGGCTACTTCTACTTCGCTAAGCTCTGCGGAGTATTTGTCTAGTTGCTTTTCAAGTTTTTCAATTTGCTTTTTAAGCGGTTGAATGGCTTTTCTAAATTCGGCTTCTAAGCGTTTTTGTTCTTTTCGATTAATACCAGAGCTAGCTTTAGGCTCATCATTTTGCTGGGCTTTAACGGCTTCCTTATTCGCATTCAGTAGCCACTGATAATACGCATCTAAATCGTAGCCAAATTGAGTTACTTTGCCATCATCTACTAAATAAAACTCATCAGCGGTGTTTTTAAGCATATGGCGGTCGTGTGATACGGTAACCATTGCGCCTTCAAAACCTTGCAGTGCCATCACTAGCGCGTGGCGCATTTCTAAATCAAGGTGGTTGGTAGGCTCATCAAGCAGTAGTAAGTTAGGCTTTTGATATACCAGCATAGCGAGCACTAAACGAGCTTTTTCACCGCCCGAAAAGGGCGCTACGGGTTCTAGGGCTTTATCGCCGATAAAGGCAAAGCCACCTAAAAAGTCACGTAGTGATTGTTCAGTAGCTTTTGGGTTTAAACGTTGTAAATGTGTAATCGCGCTGGCTTTTAAATCAAGCGATTCAAGTTGATGCTGCGCAAAGTAACCAATATTTAAACCATGATGCTGCACAACCTTACCTGCTTGTGGCTCTAAGTCACCAGAGAGTAGTTTAATTAGCGTTGATTTACCTGCGCCATTTCTACCAAGTAGAGCAATGCGACTACCAGGTACTAAGTTGAGCTCTATATTATTTAAAATAGTGACTTCACCATAACCCGCTTTCGCTTTATCTAAGCTCATAAGTGGGTTTGGAAGGGCTGTAGGCTCTGCAAATTCAAAGTTAAACGGTGAGTCGGCATGAGCAGGAGCTAGCTTTTCCATACGCTCTAGGGCTTTTACGCGGCTTTGTGCTTGTTTGGCTTTACTGGCTTTTGCTTTAAAGCGCGTAATAAACTGCTCAAGGTGTGCAATTTGCTCTTGCTGCTTGTCAAACATAGCTTGCTGCTGTAGTAAGCGTTCTGCTTTTTGGCGCTCAAATTGCGAGTAGTTGCCTTTGTACACATTAATAAGTTGCTTATCTACATGCCAAATTTGATCAACCACTGCATCTAAAAACTCACGGTCATGCGATATAAGTACAAGGGTGCCAGTGTAGGCACGTAAAAAGCGCTCAAGCCAATATACTGCATCTAAATCAAGGTGGTTAGTTGGCTCATCAAGTAGAAGTAAATCGGCGTCGCGTATCAATGCTTGAGCAAGGTTTAAACGCATACGCCAACCACCTGAAAACGCACTAACGGGGTTTTCTATTTGATTATTGGCAAAGCCTAAGCCGTGTAATAGCTCGCCCGCAGTTGACTCAATGCTATAACCTTTTATGTTTTCTAGTTGAATATGCACTTTGGCTTGTGTATCGCCATCGTTTGTTCGCTCTGCTTCACGTAGGGCAATACGCAATGCGTAATATTCAGGATGCCCTTGCAGTACATAATCAAGTGCACTTATTTCAAGTGCTGGAGTTTCTTGCTTAACAGAGGAGATAGACCAATCTTTAGGGATGCTGCAGCTGCCGGCGTCTAACTGTAGTTCTGATTTTAATAAACCAAATAACGTTGATTTTCCGCAGCCATTGGCACCTACAAGGCCAACTTTATGTTCTGGAAATAAAGTGGCTGATGCATTTTTTAATAAGGCTTTACCGCCACGAAGTAGTTCTATTTCTGAGATTTGGATCATGAATGCGTTACTTTGCTGTGCCCTTGTTAAGTTGCCCCTATCATACCATAGAACTTAATGCGCTTATCAAGCGTATCAACAGGTGAAGTTATACGATAAAATAGCCACAGTTCAAACCACAGGAAAAATGTTGTGAGACAAAAGAAGCGATTTATTGCTGGTGCGTCGTGCCCTGAGTGTAAAGCCATGGATACCATGATGCTATACAGAGAACATGATGTTGAAAAAGTAGAGTGTGTTGAGTGTGGGCATAAAATGTCGCAACCCGATAATGCTGTTCAGGCGTCAACTCGCCAATTTGAACAAGTAATTGGTGTGTTTAAACCGGGCGATTAACCCGGTTTTTATTTTTTACCCACCTTAGTAATGCGGTGGCGGAGGCTCTTGCATTTGCGACATTAACGATGGCTGCTGCGACTCTTTTAGCTTTTCTGCTAGTAGCTCAGTTTGACGCTTCATTTTTGCAAGCTGCTGTTGGTGCGCTTTTAGCTCGTCATTTAATATATCAATCGTTTCGTCTTGAAAAGCCACTTTGGCTTCAAGTTCCATTAAGCGATGTTCAATTGTGTTCATTATCTTCTCGTATAATAAAGCGCTCAGCGATACCGCTTGAGCTCTCGGTTAACAACGACTTGCCGTTTTGTATAAACGTTACATCTAACACCACTGCCGATTTAGGCTTACTGCCTTCGCGCGGCGTTACTTGCCAAGTTTGAATTTTTTCACCACTGGGTAATTGCCATAAATCAACGCGTTTATTAGGCGAACCCGTTGCGAGCAATGTGCCTTGTTCGTTAAAGCGTACCGCAGTAAAAATTTTCTGACGCGCAATATACGCCAGTTTACTCACAAGGTCACCTGTAGTCAGCTTCCATACATGTGCTTGCTTCATACTATCTGCGGTAAATGCATAGCGACCTTGTGGGTCAAGCGTTACTTGGGTAACACGAGTAGGGTGATTAAACCGATGAATTACTTGCCCTGTACGTGTGTCCCAAAAATAAGCAACGTAATCGTTAGAGCCGCTCAATGCATAGCGCCCGTTAGGTGATAAATCAACAGTGTTTACTTTATCTTGATGGCCTAAAAATTCGATACGACGTCCTGTTTCGAGGTTTATAAAAACCACAGCACCGTCGCTTCGACCGTATAAAATACTACGACCTTGGTTACTAATAGCGATATCACGAATACTGGCTTTTTGTATTTCGTAGTAACCTTTATTTTTGCCTGTGGTTATATCCCATACGGCAAAGGTGGTTTTTTCTGCGGTAACAGCCACGCTGTTATCAAACGCTATAGCAACGGCATAAACTAAACTGTCTTGCGATTGCTGCTGATACCATTGATATTTTAACACCTGCTGTTGATTATCCCACAGTGCGACCCCATGGTTGATAGAGGAGATTAAGCTGTATTTACCATCGTTAGATAACGCTGACGAAAACGCGCCTTGCGCTGCGTGTTCGTAGCTTGCTACAGCCTGCTGTTTTTTTTCGGTACAGGCGATAGTTAAAAAACAGCTAAATACGATTAAAAAAGTACGAAATATCGACATATTACAGGTATTTCCCCTTAACTCTTCGTGATTGAGAGGTTAGACTAGGTCACGTTTAAGGCCTAGGTTGTTTGTCTAATCACTGGATATGTTTTTAGTTTAGCTAACAACGTGAAATTTAGTCATTAAACAAGCAGCCTATCATGTGGGCCGTTAATCTTTAACTAGTAATAATACATTAAAATGACAACTGCAAAGTGTGTCGGAGATTTAAAATGAAAAAGACGATTAGATTGTCATTGATTGCAGCGTCAGTTTTAGCGCTTACAGCTTGTAATCAAGAAGCAAAAAAAGAACAAGCTGAAGTTAAATTAGACACTGTAGAACAGCAACAAGCATACGGTATTGGTGCATCTGTAGGTAACTTTTTAAATAAAGATCTTGCAGACAAATCAGAAATTGGTATTGAACTAGACCAAGCACTTTTAATTCGTGGTTTTGAAGATGCGCTTGCTGGTAATGCAAAAATTGACGAAGAAAAAATTCGTGAAGTACTTACCGAGCTAGATACATCAGTGCGTACTAAGCAAGAAGCAAAAGCAAAAGTAGAGTCTGAAAAAAGCAAAGAAGCAGGTAAAAAATACCTAGAAGAAAATGCTAAAAAAGAAGGCGTTACAGTAACTGAGTCTGGTCTTCAGTACGAAGTACTTAGCGAAGGCGACGGTGAAAAGCCAGTAGCAACTGATGTAGTTAAAGTTCACTACAAAGGTACTCTATTAGACGGCACTGAGTTCGATAGTTCATACGCTCGTAACGAGCCTACAACTTTCCCTCTTAACCGCGTAATTGCAGGTTGGACTGAAGGTTTACAGCTGATGTCTGTAGGTTCTAAGTACAAGTTCACTATTCCTTCTGAACTTGCTTATGGCGATCGCGATTTAGGTAAAATTCCTGCTAATTCAACATTAGTATTTGAAGTTGAATTACTTGAAATTCAAAACGAAGAAGCACCTGCACAATAATAAGTTTATTGTACAAATAAAAAAGGGACCTAAGGTCCCTTTTTTAATGTGCTTAATTAATCTTAGTGATTAGAAAACAAGTTATCAATCAGCTCATCTTCAAGCGCAAAACGAGCTTCAAGTGCCTCACCAATAACTGATAAATCTTTATCGAAGTCTGCTAATAAGTCTTCTTTATCTACTTCGGCGTATTTATCATTAAAATCCAGTGCAACATCGGTTGTGCTAGAAATACGCGGGTAAATAGAATTTGCCAGTTCTTGGCTTTGCAAACCCTTTTTTTCACATGCTTTTGCAATATCGTCATACACTTCAAAATGGCCTGCCGATAGGTAATCCATTAAAAGTTGGCAAAAAGACTCAATAACTTGCGGCTCAGGTAACGCATGGTCTTTTTTATCGTACGGCGAAAAGCCTGCAATCTTGCAATACAACACAATAAGTTCTTGGCGTTCGTTAAGCCATTTATCAATTACTGTGTGACTACCACCCCATTTTTGTTGAGCTTTTTCTACACGCGTCAGCATAATTGTTCTCCTAGCTGGGTTGGTCTTTTTAATTAAAATATAATCGGTTTATATACATCAAGATATATTTAATTAGCGCGTATATCAACAAGTAAAGTAGCCTTCTAGAGGGTTGTGTTTTTAAAAAGTTATTCCGGCGGGGAAATTTTATTGCAGGCAAGAAAAAACCACCAGTTACGGTGGTCTAATTTCTTTCAGTGACTTGTTTATACAAGCTTTCTTATTTTTATGAGATAATTTTTATTGTTATTATTTTAAAACTTTTATTTTTATTGTTTTAAGATTTTTATTGTTGTTTTTGTTAACGCGGGACAAACAATAACAAGGTTTTTGTAATGTTGCAAACATATTAACAAAAAGTTTTTATTGTTAGTTCTTTTTGCTTATTTAGTAATCAAAACAGACTAATATAGCAACAAAACGTGATCTCGCACCAGGAAGTTGTCTTTTCGCTCTTAAGCAATAGAGGGGCGATGGATATGGTGGTACAATCTTGCACAATTTCTATAAGCCTTAGGATCATTTACGCTATGAGCGAATTAAAAAACGACCGTTATTTACGTGCACTTGCAAAACAACCTGTTGATGTAACCCCGGTATGGATGATGCGCCAAGCAGGACGCTATTTACCAGAGTACCGTGCTACACGTGCACAAGCGGGCGATTTTATGAGCCTGTGCCGTAATGCTGAACTTGCCTGTGAGGTAACACTACAACCACTTCGTCGTTACCCGTTAGATGCCGCTATTTTATTTAGCGATATTTTAACCATTCCTGACGCAATGGGTTTAGGTTTGTACTTTGAAACTGGCGAAGGTCCTAAGTTTGAAAACCCAATTTCGTCACTTGCTGATGTTAAAAAAATTCCAAAACTCGATCCTACAGACGAGCTTGGCTATGTAATGAATGCAGTAAGTACTATTCGTCGTGAACTTAAAGGTGAAGTACCATTAATTGGTTTTTCGGGTTCACCGTGGACACTTGCAACATACATGGTTGAAGGCGGTAGCAGTAAAGTATTTGGTAAGATTAAAAAAATGGCGTTTGCAGAGCCGCAAACACTTCATTTATTACTAGATAAACTCGCTGATTCGGTTATTGATTACTTAAACGCGCAAGTAAAAGCGGGTGCACAATCACTAATGGTATTTGACTCGTGGGGCGGTGTATTAAGCCCGCGCGATTACAACGAGTTTTCATTGCAATACATGCATAAAATTGTAGATGGCTTAATTCGCGAATACGATGGTCGTAAAGTACCAGTGACCCTGTTTACTAAAAACGGTGGCCAATGGATTGAAGCAATAGCAGCAACAGGCTGTGATGCAGTAGGTCTAGATTGGACTATTAATATCAGCGATGCTAAACGCCGTGTAGGCGATAAAGTGGCGCTGCAAGGTAACATGGACCCGTCAATGCTTCACGGTACGCCAGATCGTATACGCCAAGAAGTAGGTACTATTTTAGAAGACTTTGGCACAGGCAATGGCCACGTATTTAACTTAGGCCACGGTATTACGCCTGACGTAGACCCAGAAAATGCCGGTGTGTTTATCAACGCAGTGCACGAATTAAGTGCGAAATATCACAAATAATGTGTTTTATGCATCAATGATAAAAAAAGCCCGCTTAATAGCGGGCTTTTTTTTACTTTATCCAAATACAATTATTTAAATAAGCGGTTTAAACCATTTAGTGCCGCAACACGGTAGGCTTCAGCCATCGTTGGGTAGTTAAATGTGGTATTTACGAAGTAATCGATATTATTGCCGCCATTTTTTTGTTCCATAATGGCTTGGCCAATGTGAACAATTTCAGAGGCACGTTCACCAAAGCAATGTACGCCAAGTACTTCTTTGGTTTCGGTGTGGAATAATATTTTTAAGCTACCTACTTCAGTACCCGCAATTTGCGCGCGAGCCAAATGCTTAAACTGAGCACGGCCAACTTCATAAGGTACTTTAGCTGCTGTAAGCTCTTGCTCTGTTTTACCTACAGAGCTCATTTCTGGAATCGTATAAATACCTGCCGGAATATCAATAATCAGGCGGTCGTCGCAGTTACCGCAGGCAATCGCATCAGCAGCTATACGGCCTTGGTCAAACGCTGCGCTGGCAAGACTTGGGTAACCAATTACATCGCCTACTGCGTAAACATTATCGATTTCTGTTTGGTATGTTTCGTTCACTTTGAGTTGGCCACGGCTATCAGCTTTTAAGCCAATGACTTCAAGGTTCAGTGTATCAGTATTACCGGTACGACCATTGGCAAATAAAATACAGTCAGCCTTTACACGCTTGCCCGATTTTAAATGCATAATAACGCAGTCATCACGTGTTTCTATACGATCAAACTCTTCATTATGGCGAATAACAATACCGCTATTCCAAAAGTGGTAGCTTAGCGCATCTGATATTTCAGCATCCATAAAGGCAAGTAAACGGTCGCGGGTGTTAACTAAATCAACTTTAGCACCTAAGCCTTTAAAAATAGAAGCATACTCACAGCCAATAACACCCGCGCCGTATATAAGTACGCGATGTGGGTCGTGCTCAAGGCCGAGTATAGTGTCACTTTCGTAAATACGAGAATGGCTAAAGTCTACCTCTGGTGGACGATAAGGGCGTGAGCCGGTGGCGATTACAATCGTTTTTGCCGTTAGGCGTTCAGTTGAACCGTCATTACGTTTAACTTCAATAGTATGCTTATCTACAAAGCTCGCGTCGCCTTGAAACATATGAATGCGGTTACGATCGTAAAAACTACTACGTAAATTAGACTGTTTTGAAATAACCGAACTTGCATGACGTAAAATATCAGGAAACGTTAAGCGGCTAGGGCGCTCGCCAACATTAAACAACGGGTTTGCTTTATATTCAATGTAGCGACTAACCGAGTGACGTAGTGCTTTTGAAGGAATAGTACCCCAATGCACACAACCGCCGCCTACTGTTTCTTGGCGTTCAATAACTGCTACTTTTTTGTCGTTTTTTGAAAGGTTCATAGCGGTACCTTCACCGCCAGGACCCGTGCCAATAATTATTGCGTCATATTGGTATGTCACGGGTACTTTTTTTTGTTCTGGTTGTTTGGCCACAGCCACTCCTAAATTAATTAAAAGAGGCTTTTAATAACCTCGCATTAAGTGCTAGCCATGCCTGTTTTTGATTTTCCCAGGCGGCTTCCAACTCATGGTATTGTGCCATTAATGCTGATTGTTCACACTGCTTTGCCATGTTATTTTTTTTAACTTCTAACACTTGTTTTTGTAGTGAACAATAATTTTGCAGTTTTTTCAGCAGTAAATCGTACTCTTGTTGTAATAATGTAAGCTTATCTTGGGTTAAAGGCAATTTTGCAAGGCGAGTTTGCGTTTTACTCATTAGCGTTTCGGCCTTTGCTTTTTCTATACGTTCAACCGGAGTGCGCTTTAATTTGCTGGCTAAACCTAGTGCCGCTAATGTGCGAATCATCCATTTTGTAGGATCGTAATGAAACCACTTAATACCGTTACGGTAGTCGCTTGCAAAAATGTGGTGGAAGTTATGATATCCCTCACCATAAGTAAATAAAGCTAAAAAGCCGTTATCACGTGCTGTATTTTTTTCAGTGTATGGGCGTGAGCCCCAAATATGAGCAACTGAATTAATAAAAAAAGTAAAGTGCTGGCTTAATACTAAGCGTAGTAAGCCGGCTAAAATTAACATGCCCCATACATCGCCAACTAAAAATCCAAGAGCTAGTGGAAGGCCTACGTTCATAGCAATAGCAAGCTTTAAGTAGTGTTTGTGTTGCCACATCACTATTTTATTGCGTTGTAAGTCGCGGCAGTTACTATAGTCGCTATAACTATCGCCTTGGTAATCACGAAGCATCCAGCCTATGTGGCTGTACCAAAAACCGTTTGTGGCAGCGTATGGGTCTTTTACTGGGTCGTCTACTTGACCGTGGTGTATGCGATGATCGCTACTCCAGTGTAGTGCGCTGTTTTGCAAAGCAAAAGCGCCACCAAGTGCAAAAATAAATTCAACTGCAGGGTGTGCATTATACGCTTTGTGCGCCCATAATCTGTGGTATCCGGCAGTGATAGATAGGCCCGCGTAAAACATGCAGCCTACAAATGCAATCCAATGTGCGCTGGTAAATCCGTAGCTAATGCCGTACCAAGGTACAAGTGTGACAGCCGCCAAAAAGGTTAGGCTAAAAAACAGGACGTTCGTCCAAATAATTGGTGGTTTATTCATCGTATTTACTCTCAGCGTACAACTGTAAGCTAAAATAGTGTTTCAATCTCTTGTCGTCAAGTATTAGACTAGACAATTAGGCTAATTATCATTAAAACTTCATATAAAATTACTCAGGGAGCTGTGGATGTCGGGTGTTAGAGCACAACAGAAGCAAAAAACACGACAAGCCTTAATTGAGGCGGCATTTAATCAGCTAAGTGCTGATCATAGTTTTTCAAATTTAAGTTTGCGCGAAGTTGCGCGTGAAGCCGGTATTGCCCCCACCTCTTTTTATCGCCACTTTAAAGACATGAACGAGCTAGGTTTAACCATGGTCGACGAAGCCGGTTTAACCCTTCGCCAGCTTATGCGCCAAGCCCGCAGACGCATAGCCAGTGGCGGCAGCGTAATAAATACTTCGGTTGTAACCTTTATGGAGTTTATTGATAACTCTAGTAACCAATTTAGATTACTACTACGCGAGCGTTCTGGCACCTCAAAAGCTTTTAGGGCCGCTGTTGCACGCGAAGTAAAACACTTTATTTTAGAACTTGCGCATTATTTAGAAAGCGAAACCAAGTGCGATTCAATCCACGCTTATATTCAGGCCGAAGCCATGGTTACGCTGGTATTTAATGCTGGCGCTGAAGCACTCGACATTGAAGGCCAGCAACGTGATGAATTAATTGAGCGTGTTATTTGGCAGCTGCGTTATATTACCCGCGGTGCAGGGCATTACATCAGAGAAACAAATAAAGAAGCGTAGCTTAAAAAAATAGCAAAAAGTTAATATAAGCAGAGTATTCTAAAGCGCTTATTAAATTAAGCATAAGCGCACTTATTTTCGTTTTTTTTATTCTTCAAATGGGTTTTTTTTAGATTTAAATTTCTATTTGCTTCGGTTTTAAATATGTTGTGTGGAATATTTATGCTTGCACCCACTGCGCTGTAATGTTAAAAATAGGCCTCACTGAACACACACACAAGAAACAAGATGCAAAATATTCGTTTAATTACACTAAAACTTAACCTCTTACTGCTATGGTCAGTGAGCGGGGATTAGTGTGTTTGCATCGAGTTAAACATTAAAAACCCCGCAATTGCGGGGTTTTTTTTATCTCGCGGCTGGGATAAATTGAAATTTGGGTAATAGAGGAATGAGGGGCAGTTATGCAAGACAAAGATAAAGTATGGATTTTTGATACCACCTTACGTGATGGCGAGCAGGCACTTAAAGCAAGCCTTACAGAAGACGATAAAATTCAGTTAGCGCATACTATTAGCCGCTTGAATGTTGATGTGATGGAAGTGGGTTTTCCGGTTTCGAGCCCCGCTGATTTTCGCTCAGTGCAACGTATTGCAACCGAAGTAAAAGGCCCGATTATTTGTGGTTTAGCACGCTCTGTTGCTAAAGACATTGAAGCCTGTGGCGAAGCACTTCGCACAGCACAGCAAAGCCGTATTCATACTTTTATTGCCACAAGCCCTTTGCACCTTGAACATAAATTACGCATGAGCCTAGATGACGCAACTGCAATGGCGGTTAAATCAATTAAATTAGCGCGTAACTACACTGATGATGTTGAGTTTTCGTGTGAAGATGCAGGGCGAACGCCGCATTGGGATTTATGTAAAATTGTTGAACAGGCCATAAATGCGGGTGCCTCTACTATTAACTTGCCAGATACCGTTGGCTTTGTTACGCCAGACGAATACGCCGCAATGATCCGCCATTTAATGAATAACGTGCCAAATATAGATAAAGCGCGTTTGAGTGTACATTGTCATAACGATTTAGGTTTAGCTGTGGCTAACTCGGTAGCTGCGGTACAAGCAGGTGCTCGCCAAATTGAATGTACAATAAATGGTATTGGTGAGCGTGCGGGTAATTGCTCGCTTGAAGAAGTGGCGATGATCATGAAAATGCGCAAAGACCACTTAAAAGTACACACTGATATTAAAAGCGAAGAAATTTATCGCGCATCTCGCCAGGTGGCAAAAATTTGTAATATGCCGGTACAGCCAAATAAAGCTATTGTGGGCGAAAACGCCTTTGCACATAGCTCGGGCATTCACCAAGATGGCGTATTAAAAGCGCAAAATACTTATGAGATTATGTCGCCAGAAAGCGTCGGTGTGCCAAATAACCAATTAAATATGACCTCGCGTTCGGGCCGTCATGTTATTGAGCACCGCTTAGAAGAGTTAGGTTATCAAAAAGCTGACTACGATATGGACAGCTTATACGAGAGCTTTTTAGCGTTAGCTGATCAAAAAGGTACCGTATACGATTACGACCTTGAAGCCATGATTTACTTTAATCAAATTAACGACAAAGACGAAAAATACCAATTAGAGTTTGTAAACTCAGCGTCTAACTCACAGTCGGTAGCCAGCTCTACCATTGGGATGTTAATTGATGGCGAAGCAAAACAAGAAGCTGCTACAGGTAATGGCCCTGTTGAAGCCTCATTTGCGGCTATTGAGCGCTTAACTGGTATGAGCGTTGAAATGATTGAATACAATTTAGAAGCCACTGGCCAAGGCGCAAGCTCGCTTGGTCAAGTAAACATTATTGCTAAATACGATGGCCGCCCTTATCACGGTGCGGGTATTGCTGCGGATGTGGTAGAGGCGTCGGTACGCGCCATGATCCGTGTTTACAACTTAATTTATCGTGCACAAAAAGTGTCTGATTTAAAACAACAAAGGAAAGCAGGATGAGTAAAACAAACTACAGCATTGCCGTATTAGCAGGCGACGGTATTGGCCCAGAAGTAATGGCAGCAGCAGAGCAAGTACTTGATGCTGTAAGCAATAAGTTTGGTTTTACCCTGAACCGTCAGCATCATGCTATTGGTGGCGCAGCCATTGACGAATTTGGTGAAGCATTACCACCAAAAACGCTAAGCGCGTGTGAAAACGCCGATGCCATTTTATTTGGCTCGGTAGGTGGCCCAAAATGGGAAAACCTACCACCTAATGAGCAACCTGAGCGTGCATCGCTTTTACCGCTTCGTAAGCACTTTGGTTTGTTTTGTAACTTACGCCCAGCACAGCTTTTACCGGCGCTTAGCGCAGCATCGCCATTACGTGCAGATATTAGCGAAAAAGGCTTTGATATTTTATGTGTGCGCGAACTTACTGGCGGCATTTACTTTGGTGAAAAAGGCCGAAGCGGCGAAGGCGCTGAAGAAGCTGCATTTGATACACAAACTTACTCGCGTAAAGAAATTGAACGCATTGCCCGTTTTGCCTTTGAAGCAGCAAAATTACGTAGTAACCATGTAACGTCGGTTGATAAAGCAAACGTGCTTGCATCAAGCGTATTATGGCGTGAAGTAGTTACCGAAGTAAGCAAAGACTACCCAGAAGTAAGCCTAGATTACATATACGTAGATAACGCAGCTATGCAATTAGTTAAACAGCCTAGCCAGTTTGACGTGCTACTTTGCGATAACTTATTTGGTGATATTTTGTCAGATGAGTGTGCGATGATCACAGGCTCAATGGGCTTATTACCATCGGCCAGCTTGAATCAATCGGGCTTTGGTTTATACGAACCAGCCGGTGGCTCAGCACCAGATATTGCAGGCAAAGGCGTTGCAAACCCGATTGCACAAATTTTAAGTGCTGCACTTATGCTACGTTACTCATTAGGCCAAGACGAAGCTGCGCGCACCATTGAAAAAGCCGTAGCCGAAGCCGTAGAAGCAGGCGTTGGCACGCCAGATATCTACCCACAAGGTGGATACAGCACAAGCGATGTGGCAGCTGCCATCGTTTCACGTATTTAATATATAAATCGCAGCACCGTTATGCTGCGACTTAACAAAGTAGGGAATTAGCAAGTGGCCCAAACGTTATACGACAAAATTTGGCAAGCACATACCGTTGCCAGCATAAACGAGCAAACTGATTTACTTTATATTGACCGTCATTTAGTACACGAGGTGACATCACCACAGGCTTTTGCAGGCCTACGTGAAAAAAACCGTACGGTACGTTGCCCAGAAAAAACCTTTGCAACAATGGATCATAACGTATCGACTAAAAGCCGATCACTTGATGCAGCAAGCGAAGTATCTAAAAACCAGTTAATGGCACTTGATGCTAACTGTAAAGAGTTTGGCATTGTACTTTACGATTTAAACTCAATTAACCAAGGCATAGTGCATGTAATGGGGCCAGAACAAGGTATTACCTTGCCTGGCACTACCATTGTATGTGGTGATAGCCATACCTCTACGCATGGCGCGTTTGGCGCATTAGCGCACGGTATTGGTACGTCTGAGGTTGAGCACGTATTAGCTACGCAAACACTACAGCAAAAGAAGGCAAAATCGTTAAAAATTCAAATTAACGGTGTGCTACGCCCAACTGTAACCTCTAAAGATTTAATTATGGCGGTTATTGGTAAGTTAGGTACAGCTGGCGGTACAGGTTATGTTGCTGAATTTTGTGGTGAAGGCATTGAAGCACTTTCAATGGAAGCCCGCATGACGCTATGTAATATGAGCATTGAAATGGGTGCTAAAGCGGGTTTAATAGCATCAGATAAAATTACCTATGATTACTTAAAAGGCCGCCCATTTGCGCCTAAAGGCGCTGACTTTGACGCCGCGGTTAAGTACTGGGAAACCTTAAAAACAGATGAAGGCGCTGAGTTTGACTTAAGTGTTGAACTTGAAGCTAACGACATTCAGCCGCAAATTACCTGGGGCACAAGCCCAGAGCAAGTCATTGGCGTTGATGAGTGCATACCAGATCCTGATCAAGAACCAGATTTAATTAAAGCCGATGCTATACGCAGTGCACTTAGATACATGGATTTAAAAGCGGGCGATAAATTATCAAGCGCAAAAGTAGATACAGTTTTCATTGGTTCGTGTACTAATAGCCGTATTGAAGATTTACGTGCAGCGGCAAAAATTGTTGAAGGTAAGCAGGTTGTAGCTGGCATAGAGGCGTTAATTGTACCAGGCTCTGGCCTTGTTAAAAAGCAAGCAGAAGACGAAGGTTTAGCCGATATTTTTAAAGCGGCAGGTTTTGAATGGCGCGAGCCGGGTTGTTCTATGTGTTTAGCAATGAATGATGACCGTTTAGAAGCAGGAAAACGCTGTGCATCTACGTCTAACCGTAACTTTGAAGGCCGCCAAGGCCGTGGCGGGCGTACGCATTTAGTGAGCCCTGCAATGGCAGCCGCTGCTGCAATACATGGTCACTTTGTTGATATAAGAGGAGAAGCCTAATGAGCGTATTTTTTAGTGGCTTAATGGCCCCACTTGATAAAAACAATGTAGATACAGACCAGATCATTCCTAAGCAGTTTTTAACATCTACTAGCCGTGATGGCTTTGATGCAGCACTGTTTTACGATTGGCGTTACCTAGAAAACGGCGAACCAAACCCTGATTTTATTTTAAACCGCCCGTGCTACCAAGGCGCACAAATATTATTAACCCGCGACAACTTTGGGTGTGGCTCATCACGTGAGCATGCACCGTGGGCACTTAAGCAATATGGTTTTGAAGTAATTTTAGCAGAAAGCTTTGCTGATATTTTCTTTAATAACTGTGGTAACAACCAAATGCTAGCCATTGCGCTACCAGCCGACACGCTTGAGCAATTGTTTGTACTTAGCGAGCAGCACGACGATATAAACATTCAAATTGATCTTGAAAACCAAACACTAACAAGCGATAAATTTGCGCCAATTAGTTTTGATATTCGTAAAGACGTAAAGGAACGTTTATTAAGTGGCTTAGATTTTATTGGTGTGACCGAAACGCTAAATCCACAAATTGATACATTTGAAAAACAACTTGCTGCTGAGCGCCCTTGGCAGTAATGCTAAATAATTAAATTACATATGAAAACAAAGCGCGGCTGAGTATATCAGCCGCGCTTTTTTATATCCTAAATTAATGTCTAAAATCAGCCATTAGCGCAGGTATACCTGGCAGCATACCAACAATAGCCATAACGGTAGTTAAAACCACAAACATAATTAGCGGAATAACCCAGCGGCTCATTTTAGTTAAATTAGCACTGCGCTCTTTACAGCCAATTAAGCCTAAGTTATCAAGCAGCATAGTTAGTGACCAACCAAAAGCAGGGTTAACCAAGCTTGACGCAAATACCACTATTGCGGCCGATTGCGTTGTTTTACCTTCGCGTGTCATTTCCATACCCGCCTCAAGCAGCGGAATAAACACACCAACAATAAGCGCAACACAAAGCACTGGTTGCCAAATGGCTAAATCCATTGGGTAACCCCATAAACCCGCAATAATACAAAATACGGCTGTTAAAATGGCGCCCGCTGGAATAGGACGTTTAGCAATCGCAGCAGGTACAATGTAAGTCCCCCACGATGAGGTAAAGTTAGCACCACCAGCAAGTGAACCAAAGGTTTGTCTAACTGATGCGCTTAGCATGGTATCGTCTATGTTCATTTGTACTTTTTCAGTACGTTGTGGGTAACTAATTTTTTGAAAAACTTGATGCCCTAAAAAATCCGGTGACCACATAGCCACTGCTAATACTGCAAACGGCAGTACAACCACAAAGCTTTCAAGCGTCGGTAGGCCAAGCATCCAACCCGTGTTTTCGCCCCACCAATAAGCTGGGTTCATATTTGGTAAGCCCGGAGCCGTATTAAATTCAAACGGGGCACCTAATGCAAATGCAACCACACCGCCAATAAGGCAGCTAAGCGGCACAGCTAGCCAGCGCTTTTTAAAATGCTCAAGTAACGCATATAATAAAATGGTGGCCAAAATAACAATGAATGCTATGTGCGCCATATCAATGGCCTCAGCCCATGCAAATAGCTTTTTAACCTGCGAAATAGTACCAATAAAGCCTAAGTATATGAGTAAGCCCCCGCACACCCCCTTACTGGTTAAGCGTGCCAGCAAACTCCCTCCTTTGGTTATCGCTAAAATAAAGCCAAAGGCACCAATGAGTAAGCCAAACGCCATAGGGTGGCCGCCAGCGGCAACCACAATAGGAATAAGAGGAATAAGTGGGCCGTGAGTACCGGCTAAGTTAGCCGTGGGTAAAATAAAGCCCGAAAACAAAATAATAAAAATAGAAACAATGAGTAATTCATAGCGTACGTTCTCTAAAACAAACGCATCACTTAAACCTAGTGGCGCTGCAAAAGTAGCGGCAATAGCCCCCACCATAACTACTTTACCAATGGTGCCCGCCATAGCTGGAATCGTGTCTTCAAATTCAAAGCGGTAGTCTCTAAATGGTAAATTAGGCCGCCAGCGCTTAGGCTGCATAATTTGCAGCTCGTGCTCTAAATATTCGTCACGGGTATTAAACTCTGAACTTGGTTTATACTTATTTTGATAGCTGTTGGCATCACCTACGTGCGATGCGCTTGTTTTTTCTGGCTCGTTACCCTTTGGGGTTACTGACATAGTCCCTCCTGTTACTCGTTGCTTATTTATTAATACGGCTTTTGTTAAAGCAAATGAATACTAAAGGAGCAGGGTAGATCAGCTTTTACTCAGGAATGTATAGGCAAAAGGTCGTGTATGGCTTTATTTAACGCTAAACCTGCGAGTTGGTAGTTTTATTTATAAAATGAATTTAATTTTATTTTATTATAAATCAGATGCTTATGTGTTTTTTTTTGCTTGTTCTAAGTAGATAAAACATTATAAAAGCAGAGCTGTTATCCTTTAGTCTAAGTAGTAGTCTGTGTATTTTAATTGAACTGAAATAGTGCATCTGCTAGGTTCAATGGTTACTAAAATAATAAGAAATATAATGCAAATTCAATCCCCTAAATCAATTGGTATTTTACTCGGTACGCTTTACGGCATATTTATGCGACTGTTTGTAGAGCTATTAGATACTTATAATTTAAGTAGCCTTGTGTCTATTTCCTTTATGTTTTTAGTGCCTGTTGCAATTGGCTATATTCGTATTCACTTTGAATTTAAAAGCTCAAAAACATTAACTAAAAGGCAAATGGTGACAATTGCTTGGCAGCCAATTTTTGTTTTTTTACTTGTAAGCGTTATTACACTGCTGGAAGGCAGTATTTGTGTGGCAATGGCTTTGCCTGCCTTTATGCTCTTTGCAAGTATTGGAGGTTTACTGGCAGGCTTTATTAAAAATCGCAAAACAAAAAACGCTAACCGTTCTTTACTTTCAATCGCTTTGCTTCCTGTATTGCTCTCACCTATTGAGGTAAATTATTTACACTTATCAAAAACGTACGAAGTCACCAACTCTATAATTATTGAAGCGCCTATAAACCGTGTGTGGCAGCAGCTTGCAAATGTAAGCACCATAGAGCCACAAGAATTGCCATTTTCGCTTACCCAGTTAATAGGTGTACCTAAACCCTTAGAGGCAAATATGAATGCTACGGGTGTTGGTGCAATTAGAACCAGTAAATGGCAAAAATGGGTTATATTTAAAGAAGTGATTACGGATTGGCAGCCAAATAAACAGATGCTTTATAGATTTGAGATAGACCCTGATGCTATTCCCGATGATGCACTCGATAAACATGTAAAACTAGGCGGCGAATACTTTTCACCTCTTTACGGTGGGTATGCGTTAAGTGAAGATAAAAGCGGCAATACGATTTTAACTTTAAAAACGACTGTGCAAGATAATACAAATTTTGGTGTTTATTCGCGAATATGGGGTGAGGTGATTTTTCAAGACTTCCATTATTCACTTTTAACATTAATGAAAAATAGATCAGAAAAGCCACTTGTCGCAGCTATTTCCCATTTTTAGCTTAAACCGCTATGGTATTAAAAAACTATTATAAGAGTACTTTATGAAATTATTAACGGTAGCAACGTTATTACTTGCCTCATCAGCGGCTATCGCGCGCCCAGCGCCCTTGGTATCTATACCAACACATGATGCGTTTTTTAATAATATTGCCGCGCATTGTGGTAAAGCGTTTGAGGGCAAAGTAAGCGTAGATAACGCAAAAGGCCCAAGCTCATTTGATAATAAAAAACTAATCATGCATGTACGCAAATGTACTGATAGCGAGCTGCAAGTGCCATTTCATGTAGGTGATGATGCATCACGTACGTGGATCATTACTAAAACAGGTAGTGGTTTGAGCTTAAAGCACGATCATCGCCATGAAGATGGTAGCGATGATGTCTCAACTATGTATGGCGGTCATACACTTGATGCGGGTTTTGCACAAATGCAGTCGTTTCCAGCTGATCAATATTCTAAAGAATTATTTGTAGCACAAGGTAATGCACAGTCGGAAGGTAATACATGGCAAATGTATATTTATCCTGAGGTATTTACTTATAGGCTAATTCGCCAAGGACGTGAGTTTAAGGTGGATTTTGATTTAACTAAACCAATTACTCCACCAGCAGCGTCTTGGGGCTACGAAAAATAAACTATTTTTCTTTTTTCTCGGGTGTTTCACATTGTAGTAAAACGTTTAATGGTGGTTGATAAGCGCGTGGTTTAGTAGGAAAACGTTCGTACTCTTGCACGCCTTCAAGCACTTTTAACATAAAGGTTCTGCCGCGGCATAACCTGTCTGCATGGCGCAGTAAAAACATACTTTGATTAGCAAAGTGTTTGTAATCGTCTGATTGTATTTCTATTTTATAATTGTCTTCGCCAATTTTTGTTTGGTAATAATGCACTTTATTATCAAAGTCATATGATTTTTCTTTTTCGATAGTTTCGGCAAATACAGTGCCAATGCTCGAAAGGGCTACAAGTGCGCTGCCAATTACTAAGCGCGGTGCATTTAATCCTTTCATAAAAATGTATCCTTTAATTTGCGAACTTAATACCCATTAATTACTCATACAAGTTCAATTTCTTTATATTCAGTCTAACACCCAAAAAGGGATAACGTGATGTTCAAACAAATAAAACAGCTTTTTGCAGTATTCGATGATCAAGAGCCAAGTATAGAGCCACACGATTTAAAAACAGCTGTGGCTGCATTACTTATTGAAGTAATGCGCGCCGATACAAAGCTTGACCATAATGAACAACACACCCTGACTGTAACCTTAAAAAAATACTTTAATTTAACTGATTCAGAGGTAGAAGAGTTAACGACCAATGCGGCTAATAGTTTAGATGGGTCTATAGATTACTTTCAATTTTCGAAGCAAATTAATGAGCATTGTAGTGCGTCTCAGCGCATTGAAATAATAGAGTTGTTGTGGCGTTTGGCGTATGCAGACAATGAAATAGACCCGCAAGAAGACTACGTAATACGTAAAATAGCAGGGCTACTATATGTGACACATGTTGATTTTATCGCCGCAAAAATAGCGGCGACAAAGTAAGATTAGCTTAGCTTACTGGTAACTAAAACAAGTTGCTGAGTAAGTGCCGATACCTTTTCTGCAGTAGCTGGATCACTGATTTGGCCGTTTTCGTCAAATACCGTAAATGCCGAAGGCACAGCAAGTTGATCGGCAAGTACTAATGAGCCAATGCCACTTAAAATGTCGCGTACATGGTTTAAGCCGCGCAGCCCACCAAGCCCACCAGGTGATGTAGCAAATAACGCCACTACTTTGTTGCGAAATGCAGGCACAGCGCCTTGCTCAGTACGTGACGCCCAATCAATTGCATTTTTAAGCGCGGCAGTAATAGAGCCATTGTACTCAGGGCTTGCTAGCAAAATACCATCGGCAGCGCGTAACTTATCTTTTAAAAGTTGGGCATCGGCTGGTGTACCTTGCGCTTCAATATCTTCGCTAAAAATAGGTAAATCTAAATCCGCGAGTTTAATTACTTCTACTTCAGCACCGGTTTGCAGGGCAAAACGAGCTGCTTCGTTAATTAGTTTTTGATTAAAGCTTTGTGTACGCAAGCTACCCGCAAGGGCAATAATTTTTGGTGCTGACATGGTGTTGGCCTTTTTATGTTTAAGTTACACATTTAATGTAGCAAATTTTTACTTGTAGAAAACCCGAATAAACGCAACACTTATGTGCATATATGCACATAAGTGGCGAGCAGTTAGCATGGCAATAAAGTTTGATGATTGGCAAGATGTAAAAGTAGCATTTGAAGTTGCAAGGCTTGGTACGCTAACGGCTGCCGCAGAGGTTTTAAATGTGCACCACAGTACAGTACTCAGACGTATTAATAGCCTTGAAAAAAACTTAGATACGCGTTTATTTCATCGCCATGCCCGGGGTTATAAAGTAACTGAAATAGGCGCTAAATTATTTACTACAGCGCAAACTATAGATTCATCACTTGAGCAATTACATAACGATATTGCCGCTGCCGACAGTACTTTACGTGGAAGCTTATTACTTACTACGGTAAGTGGGTTTATGGATGTACTGGGCGATGTTTGCGAAGAGTTTCAGGCTTTACATCCCCAAGTACAGCTTGAAGTTATTTTAGAACAAAAGCGGTTAAGGCTCGATCATGGGCAAGCACATATTGCAGTGCGCGCAGGGCCAAGGCCAGATGAAGGGGATTATATAGCCCTGCATTTAACCCAGCTTACATCGAGCTTGTACGCCAACAAACGCTACATTAATAAGTATGGCATGCCTAAAACATTGAGTGACTTACAACATCATAACTTTGTATCGGGTGTAGCGGGTTTTAATGCACGAGTTCCTTATTTTGAGTGGGCCGATAAGCATATTCCGTCGCAGCAAATAAAATTACGGGTTTCAGAAACCTCCGAAGCAACACGGGCCATAATTAAAGGCTTAGGTATAGGCGGTTTACAGCATGGGGTAGCAGCTCAATATAATGATTTAGTACCTATTTTACATGGTGAGCTTAGTTGGCCCACCGATGTCTGGCTTGTAACACATCATTTAGTGCACCGCACCGCGAAAGTACAAGCTTTTGCAGGCTTATTAAAAGCGCATTTTAATAAGCCTCAAACTCTTAAATAGTTTTTTTAACTTCAATACCTAAACGCTTAGCAAGGCGAACAAGGTTTGCTCTGTCGAGTTCCAGCACTCTTGCAGTTGCTGCCCAGTTATAATTATGCTGCTTTAGTTGCTCGGTTATAACTGTAAATTGTAAAGATTCAACGGCCTGCTTTAATGGCTGATTACAGGCAATGTGAATGGTGTTTTGCGTGTTAACTTGCACTGTATTACTTAGCTGTGGGGTTAAATCGCAGTGCTCGCTTGTAATCGTAACTATAGGGTTTTGCCATTGGCTTTGCTTAGCCTTTAATGCGCTGCGGCTAATAACATGTTCAAGCTCGCGTACATTACCAGGCCAACTGTATTGGTTAAGCAATGCTTGCGTTTCAGTGCTTAGCTTTAATTGTTTAATACCTAATTTACGGGCTGTTTGCTCAATAAAATAACCAGCAAGTAGGGTTATGTCGTGCTCACGTTTATTAAGTGGCGGCACGGTAATAGGATAAACACTTAGCCGGTGATATAAATCGGCTCTAAAGCGACCTTGTGCTACCTCATGTTTTAAATCACGATTAGTGGCAGCGACTACTCGAACATCTACGTATTTTGGTGTGTCTTCACCAACGGTTTGAATTTCACCACTTTGTAACACACGTAATAATTTACTTTGCATTGCTAATGGCAGCTCGCCAATTTCATCTAAAAATAATGTGCCGCCATCAGCTAGCTGAAACTTACCTTGGCGAGCATTTTGTGCGCCAGTAAAAGCGCCTTTGGCATGGCCAAAAAACTCACTCTCTGCAAGATTTTCGGGAAGTGAGGCACAATTTAAGTGAATAAGGGGCTGATCTTTACGGGCAGAATTTAAGTGAATATTACGCGCTACTAGCTCTTTTCCTACGCCTGTCTCTCCTAAAACCAATACACTAAAATTAGAGGCTGCAACTAGTTTTATTTCATTCTTAAGCGTTTTTATTACTGGGCTTTGGCCAATTATTTCACCGCCATCGCGAGTAAGCGCATCACGCGTTAACTCTTGCACAAGTGCACTTGAATGCTGCGCATGGTGTTTGTAATGGGCAAGCTCCAGGGCCGTTTTAAAATGTGCACTACACAGCGTTTGTAAGGTGCTTAGCGTATCTGTGCTGATACTGCTAAAGGCATTTGCATTAAGGCTATCAAACGTGAGTACGCCAAGTAGTGCATTTTTATCGTAAAGGGGTAAGCCTAAACAGGCATGCACAGGAATATCGCCTGTTTTAGCCAGCAATAGGCCGTCGTATGGGTCGGGCAGTGGGCAGTCGTGTGCAAATTGTAATGCGTGGCTAGCACTACAAATAGCCTTAAGGCGAGGGTGCTCTGCTATTTTAAAACGCCTGCCAAGGCTGTCGGGCATCAGGCCTTTAATGGCTAAGGGCTTAAGTTGCTCGCCCTGCACGACAAGTAATGCACTGGCATCGCTAGGTATTACACGCTCAACCGTTGCCAGTAATTGATCAAAGCTGTGCTCGTGCAGGGTGCTTTGGGCAAGCTCTAAAGCTACTTGGGTGAGGTTGAATTGCTGGTTCATGTCAAAATGACCTATACGTGTTTTTATGATTTAAAATAGAGTAGGTCATAAAGACTCATTTTGTAAAGTGCTTATATTTAAGTTTTTGAATAGTAATACTTTATTTTATTGGCACAGTATGTGTAATAGCTAAGTAACGTTAATGGTTACTGAGGTAGTTATGAACACATTTACAATAAATAATGTAAGCAACAATGTTGAGCTAGGCTCATTTTTTGAATCGCTTTTATTTACTGCTAATGCCGTATTAGGGTTGAGCGTTATTTGTATAGTTGTAAGTATTTTAATTAGCTACCCCTATGCAGAGTACTTTTCGATGCAGGTACAAATATCAGCACATATTAGCACTATTGTAGTGGCAGCTATTTTAAAAGTTAGTTATGTGCTGCGTTGTGTTGCTCAACATGGTTTAGGGCAGGAAGTACGCTAATGCGCCCACTAAATTTAACCGAGCCAATGCCAGCGCACATAGCTATCCATCACGTAACTAAATGGCCGTTATGGATGCTTGCATTTAGACCTTACTTTTTAGCAGGCGGTTTGCTGGCATTTTTTTCGATAGGGTATTGGTTACTTATTTTTACGGGCCATGCTAGTTGGCACTTAACCATACCGGCTACACTTTGGCACGCTCATGAAATGCTGTTTGGCTTTGCAGGAGTGGTTGCTGTAGGTTTTTTACTTACGGCGGCACAAACATGGACGGGCGTTGGAAGTATAAGTGGCAAAGCACTTATGCTACTTACTTTAATATGGGTAATTGCTCGTTTAGCTTTTTTTATTGTGCTACCAGATTTTGCCAATATTAATTTATTGGCTGTTATTGTGCTGCAGCTAGTATGGTGGATAGGTGCAATTGCTGCGCTGGCTAATATGCTATTAAAAGCACGCAGTAAAAATAACTATCAGTTTTTAGCTATTTTAAGTGTGTTGTGCGCCCTCAATACACTTTATTTACTACTTGCTTTAAATAACAACCTGCAGCTTGCTTTGGCTGTGGTTGACACCGCCGTACTCGTTATTAGCTTACTGGTAGGCATTGTTGCAGGAAGGGTGCTTCCCTTTTTTACTGCTAAAGGTTTATTGCTTAGCGAGCAAACACGCACTCCTAAAATTGATAAAGCACTGCTGTATTTATCAATATTGGCAATTACTTTATTTTTTATCAGTAAGTTATTTTTAAGCTCAATTAGCCCTGCACTAATTGTTGCAATAGTTGCTGCGCTTCACTTAATTCGATCAGGGTTTTGGTGGAACGAAAAAGTGCTAAAAGTGCCTTTATTATGGTCTTTGCATTTTTCTTATCTTGCTTTAGGTGTTGGCTTAATGATGATTGCATTTAGCTTTTACACAAGCGTAATACCCTTCAAAGATGCGCTCCACCTTATCACTATTGGCACAATAGGGATGATGATTTTAGCCATGATGACCCGTGTATCGCTTGGTCATACAGGGCGTACGCTTAGCACCCCTAATTATATATCTGTTGCTTTTGCTCTTGTGCTGGTGGCTGCGATTACTCGCTCAATACTCCCCTTAATTATTGGGCCACACTTTGCTTGGCAGATCAGTGCTTTGCTGTGGCTAGTGGCTTTTTTGTTATTTTTAATTTACTGCACACCTATATTAACGCGGCGTCGTGGTTAGTTTACCTACAGGAATACATTATGTTATCTGATAAAACCATTGAGATTGTTAAAAGCACCGTTCCGTTATTAGCGCAAGCCGGCACGGTTGTTACCGATCACTTTTATAAGCGTTTGTTTAGCCATAACCCAGAGCTTAAAAATATTTTTAATATGGCGAATCAAGACACCGGCCGCCAGCAATTTGCTTTGTTTAACGCCTTAGCGGCATACGCCCAAAATATTGATAACTTAGCGGTGTTAAAAGAGGCATTAGCGCGCATTAACCATAAGCACACCAGTTTAAATATTTTACCAGAGCACTACCCCATTGTTGGTGCTCATTTAATTGGCACCTTAAAGGAGCTAATACCAGAGCAGTTTACGCCAGATGTAGAATACGCATGGCGTGAAGCTTACACACTGCTTGCTGATATTTTTATTACCGAAGAAGCTGCTTTGTATGAACACAGTAAAAGCACACTGGGTGGTTGGGTGGGTACTCGCCAATTTGAAATAACCAACAAGCAAGTTGAATCTGAGCTAGTAACAAGCTTTACACTTACGCCTGTAGATGGCGAAGCGGTTATTACCCATAAACCTGGCCAATATTTAGGTATTAAAGTTAAGCCAGAGGGCGCTGAATATGAAGAAATTCGCCAGTATTCTATTTCGCAAAAAAGTAACGGTAAAAACTACCGTATTAGTGTTAAAAAAGAGCTACAGCCAAAGCCTGGCATGGTGTCTAATTATTTACACTCACTAGCTCAAGGTGACATAGTTGAGCTGTACCCGCCTGCAGGTGATTTCTTTTTACGCAATAGTACTCAACCGACGGTACTTATTTCAGCAGGTGTTGGGCAAACGCCAATGCTTGCTATGCTCGAAACGTTATTAAGCGATAACCCTAATCACGACATTCTGTATTTACATGCGTGCGAAAATACTCAGCAGCACTCGTTTGCACACTATTTAAATGAATTAAGTACGGTTTATAACTGTTTGCAAACTATGACGTGGTTTAATCAAAGCAGTGATGGGGCTGATTTTACTGGGCTAATGGGTTTAACGGCCATAAAAACACAGTTACCTCTTAAAAATGGCGCTTTTTACTTATGCGGCCCCGCTGGGTTTATGGCGTTTGTGAAAAGCCAGTTACTGGCACTAGGCGTTAAAAACGAGCATATTCATTACGAAGTGTTTGGTCCGCATCAAGACTTATAAACCAAGTGAAAAATGATAAAGACACACAGTATTAATGCTGTGTGCCTTTTTAATAGTATTTTATTGCGCTTTACAACTTACGTTTTTAAGCTCAATAGACATATCTTTTTTAGGATAATAAAGCACGCACTGCTTGCCGATTATTTGTAAAACAAATTTTTCAGACTTTATATTATGCGCGCCCATTATGGGCATGCCATTTGAATCTTTACTTGTACCATGGCTTAGTAAAAGCTCGCTGCGTTTAGTAAAAACAGTGTCGGCCAGCGTAACTAGCTTGCCACCTTTAGCTTTTATAATCGCTTGTTGCAGCGTAGCTATAACGCCTGGGTTTACCTCTGTTAGTAGCGCAGGCTTAGCAGTGGCATTATTCATACTGTTACAGCCTCCAATAAATAATAATGTTAATACTGCCACTAGCTTTGTCATTACTTATCCTTATTTAACGTAGGCCATGTTAAATCCATATTGCCACGGTTAAAGTTATCAGGTGCGTTTAAAGGTAATAGTTGCTTGCTATCGCCAGCAGCGCTTTGTACTTGCGTTTTAATACTTGCAGAGGCGGTGCTAACAGGGCACGTGCCGTTATTATCAATATGATAAAGCGCAGTAGAGAGTATCCCTTCGTTTGGATCGCCTAATTGATTATCAAAGTCGTCACTAACTACACAGCCTTTTACATCAGCATCAAACTGCGGTGTAGGCGTTGGCGTAAAGCCTGCTGCATATTCACCAAATCCTTTACTGTTTACACCACTAAATTGAATCGTGTAATAGGTTGTTGCGCAGTTATGAGTTGGAGTAAAGCCGTATGGTTTGCCACAGGTTGTGTCGCCAATGAGCACTACCTCTGCGTCAATGCCTTTTAAGCCATTTATAAACGCCTCTGAGGCTGAGCAAGTGCCCGACGTACTAAGCACATACACCTTAGATAGGTTTAAATCGGGTAGGCTTTCACCAGTGCTAAAAAAGGTTGAGTAATCAATCTCTTCATCTATAAATGGAAAAGGCGATTCAACGGGTTGTTTATCGTTTTGCTGGGTTTGATAATAAATACGATTTTGCACATTTGCACTGCCAGCTACCATGTAGGCAAGCTGCGAAGAAAGCGCTAGTAAACCGCCTCCGTTATATCTAAAGTCGATAACAAGCTCTTCTACGTTATCGGTTTTAAATTTATTAACCGCAGCAATTAAACCTTCCTGGGCAACCCCTATATGGCTATTAAACTGCATATAACCTACGTTTGTGCCATTTGCAGTGGTAATGGTTTTAACGTTTTGGACAGGCGTTTGCTCTATGTTGCCAGCAGTTACGTTAAAGGTTTTTTCAGCGCCATCGTTACTGCGCACAACGATGGTGTGCGAATCGCCATTAGTGGGGCTAAATAAACCTTCGTTTAGGGTATCTACGCCAGCTTGTGTGTTGGTATTTATACTTACACCATCAACTTCAAGTACGGTATCGCCTCGTTGAAAGCCTATTTGGCTCGCTGGTGAGTCATCTTCAAGGTAAGCAACACGCAAAATTCTATCGGCTGAGTCGCCTATAAATGCCCAATTTATGCCATAACCTGAGGTAACACCCGATTGCGCTTCTTGAAAGTAATCTTCAGAAGGCTCTGAAAAATGAAAGTTATCCTTTTTATCGCCTGAGTCAGTCAGTTCTTCGGTTTTTAGCTGAGCAAAGTACTCAGCTACCGTATCGAAAGACTCAGGGTCGTTATCGGTAATTTCGTCATACCAAAGGTAGGTTTCGTCACTCCACGAGCGAAGCCAAAGTTTTTCGTAAAGTGCTGAGCCTGCTTGGTCTGGGTAAGGCTCATTATTATTAAACGGATCGTTACCTGTGCGCGGTGTTTCGCAAAAGTTTTTTAAATCATCCGATGGCTCAAATACTCCAGCAGTCCAAGTTGGGGCTGAACTAGCAGGGGGGGTGACTACTGGGTCTGGTGTTGTATCCATGCTGCTACCACCGCCACAGCCAGCAAGCGTTAGGCCTGAAAGTGCAGCAATAATAGCGAGTGATGCTTTATTATTTTTAAACATACAAAACTACTTTTTGTAAATAAGTTGTTTAAAATACTACAACACCCGCCTATTTATTCAACGTATTTGGCCCTGATTTATGTAAATGAGTGTACAAACCAGGCTTTTTAGAGCTTGCTTGCGCTACTTTTATTAGCAAACGCTTGTCTTTGCCACGCATCAAATAGCTTTTGTTGTTTGTTTGATATTTTTAAACCGTATGTTTTTTTCATATAAGCGTAGGTGTCGGCAATGCGCTTACGGGCATAAAATGGTGGCTCTACTACGCGTTGTTTAAAGTTAACTTTTACTTCGCAGCGGCCATATTGTGTGGCGTTTTCGCTAAGCATACCAAAGCGATAGTTAGAGCGATCTGCGTTAATTTCGCCAATAGCGGGGGCTAAGTTGTTTATGTCGGCTTCCATTTTCCTAAATTTAGCACTGACTTTTCGGCAGTTTTTGCGTCCGCCGTCTTGCCAGCATTGTAGCTGGTGGCCAAACTCCCACGCGGGCACTATATGCTCCCATTCAATACGTAAAGCGCGCTGGTTTACTTTGCCTGAGCGGGTAAATGTATTACGAGGCACATAACCACAACCCGTTGGATCTGGCACTAGTTTTTTACCTTGTTTTTTAATGTCGCAGCCGCAGTAGATGCTTTTGGCGTTATTAGGCAGGGTTTTAATTAAGTGTCTTTTAGCCGTTGAAAAACGGGTGAATTCTTCACTCGATGCCGAAAAACAAATACAACAAGCCACAAAGGCTAAAATAAATTTAAGCATATCCATCACATACGTGAACTACAGGAGGCGCTAGTTTAAAGCCTTGAAATTAAAATATAAACCTATTTAAAAATCCTTTTAAGCCTTAAGTTTTGCAAAAGTAGCAACATGCCGCATAAACAAAATAGCACGCTGGTGGCTGCAAAGCTGATTAGTAACGGGTTGTTAAAATCTTCTCGCTCGTCGTAATCCATTATGTGCAGCATCCAAAAAAAGTCGAATATACGCCATAGAGTGCTGCGAACAGTAATTACTTTGCCGTTAATCGCATTTAAATACAGCGTGGTATTAAAGGTGTCGTTAAATTGTACTTGCCACACATTTTTTTTGTATCCGACCTCTCGAGTACCTTGTTTTAAAAGCGTTGTACTAATTGGCTTAGCGTCGATGAGTAAATGAGCCTGCGCATTAGCGGTAATTTGTATTTTAGTGGGTGGTTCAAAAGGGCGACCCGTTAAACCATTAAAGCTTTGCTGTTCGGTATTATTGATAACAGTAATAAGGGGAGTAGTTAAAAAGTTTTCAAATATTATTTGAGTGGGGTTGGCCATTTGTGAAGTAATATCATCGAGTGATGCAGGGTAGTCTGCTTGTGTAAATGGGTTTGTAAGTGTGCGTTTAGCAAGGTGTTTGCCGTGCACATAGTCAAGTGGAATAGCGCTCATAACTAAGCCGCCTAAAAGCCAAGCTAAAACTTGTAAGGCAAGTAAATAGCCTAGCCACTTATGTAATTTGCGTGCACGCTTAAATATTTTTTTGCTCATATTTATCTTCTTATTATTTTTAGCGTTAGTTTATTATAGCTTCCCACGCTTTTGCTGCGGCATTTTGTCGCAGTTTTTCATAAGTTTATAAATATGAGGCTTTAATGACATCAATAGATTTTAGTTAATTTTAGCTTTCACGCAGGGCATTTATTAGCTCTTGTTTGTTCATTTTAGATCGCCCGCTAATACCCACCTCTTTTGCTTTGTCGTATAACTGTTTTTTTGTACGTTGCTCATACTGAGAGGCTTTGCCGCCTTTAACAGCTGTTTTATGGGTATTGCTATTGGCAATACGTGCTGCTTTTTGTTTACTCATGCCCTCATCGCGAAGTGCATCGTACTGATCGTCGTTTTTAATTTGTGGACCATGATCTACCATTTTAATGCTCCTTAAAAATCGTTACTTACACAGTGTGTGTATTAATTTCATTGTTTAATTGTAAAACTAAGCAATTAAGCCAGCTTAATTAAAACGAGCAAGTTAGGTGCCAAAAGCGTTAAAAAGTGCATTTATGAAGATAAAGCAAGGATTACTGCTTTGTTAATTTGGTATAAAAGTAAAACTGCGTTAAAGTTTGCGATGAAACTATAAGAGGGTAAAAAGCAGACAATGTCGGAAATTCAATTTTTAAATGTAGATCTAGAGCTTGAGTCTAAACATGATATTAGCGCCTTAGTGGCAGACTTAAAGAAAAACGCGACGGTTTTGCATTATGATAAAGACGAATATCGTCAACTTGCGCGTATTGAAGCCTCAGGTGAAATATCAACACCAGATAAAGCTATTAACCACTTGTGCGAGCTTATTGAGTCGTGTTCACGTAATGCGCTTAAACAATGGCTAAGCTGCTCGCGAAGAACGTTTGATATTGGCTTTGAATCGGGCACGTCACCTAAGTGCTTTAACCAAGCCCTACATGCAGACACACTGCTCCGTATATCTGCGATTGGTGCAGGTATGGAAATTACGATTTATCCTATCGAAAAATAAAAAGAAGTAATTACCTGCGCTCTACAACTGCTGCGGTCATTTTTGATACGCAGCATAGCTCATTGCGACTATTTGTTATTTTTATTTCCCACACAGAACTACGTTTACCTATATGGAAAGCCTTAGCGGTTGCAGTTAAAGTACCATTGCGAGACGCTTTTAAATGGCTTGCGCTAATTTCCTGCCCTACACAATAAAATTTTGTAAAGTCGACAACAAAATTAGCAGCATAGCTTGCTACTGTTTCAGCAAGTACTACATTTGCACCACCGTGAACCATACCCATAGGATTATGATGTTCAGGTATGGCAGGCATAGTGGCAACTAGGTAATCATCACTAATTTCTGTGACTTCAATACCCATGGTTTTCATTAATGTGCCTTGGCCGTCAATGCCTTCTTCTAACTGTTTGCAAAGCTCTAAAGTGATGGGTTGGTGCCAAATACTCATGATTACTCCTTTGAATTAAAACCAAGTTTATTGCATTTCACAAATGTGAATTTTATAAATGCCTAAAATGTACACACATGCTTTTAGTTTAGCTATTTTAAAGCACAATTTAAATTTGCGATTTTTATTTAACTGTATATACTCACAGTTAAATGTACTGTATGGAAAACCAGTTGTATGCGACCATTAACGAAACGCCAAGCTCAAATACTAGAACTCATTAAAGTTTTTATTAAAGACACTGGTATGCCTCCTACACGTGCCGAAATAGCGCAAACATTAGGTTTTAAAAGTGCTAATGCAGCCGAAGAGCACTTAAAAGCACTTGCTAAAAAAGGCGCAATTAAAATGAAGCCAGGCGCCAGCCGTGGAATTCAATTAATTGAAGAAGAAGAGCCAGAGCAGTTAGGCCTACCACTTATAGGGCGTGTTGCTGCAGGTTCTCCTATTTTGGCGCAAGAACATGTTGAGAGCCACTGCAAAATAGACCCTTTGATGTTTAAACCTGCCGCCGATTTTTTACTTCGTGTAAATGGCATGAGTATGAAAGACATTGGTATTATGGATGGCGATTTACTGGCTGTACATCGCACTCAAACCGCTGAAAACGGACAAGTTGTGGTTGCACGAGTAGATGAAGATGTAACCGTAAAACGCCTAGAAAAAGCAGGCCGTAAAGTATTATTACACGCCGAAAACGAAGAGTTTACGCCAATAGAAGTAGACCTTGAAAATGAGTCTTTTAATATTGAAGGCTTAGCGGTAGGTGTAATCAGAAACGCCGATTGGATGTAATTTCTAGCATATATTAGATAGTAAATTTATAAATGCGCACTTTTTAGTGTGCATTTTTGTTTTAACAACCCACCTTTTAGCAATACTAAAGCAGACATAAAGTTATCTAAGCTGTAAACTTTTTTGCACTCGTACTTAACTCTTCTTTTATGTGATACACCCCCTATTTTTGCTCGTTTTTTGATTATTAAATTTGTATTTATGTTGGTGTAATTAAGGCTAATTTTAAAATACAACTTGTTTGTTTTTTATACTGAAACTTGCTTGTTGTATGTTTTTTAGCTAATTGTTAATTTGCTGGGCTAACAATAACTCACAGCTTTTAGTTTTGAGAACACACAATATACACAAACTCTTTGTTGGCACAGCAATACCAATTGAAACAAATAAGATTGGTTAAATAATAAAAATAACGAATAGGCGTTTAAGCCGTATGCCTCTTCGCTTTGCACTCGCAATAGCATCAAAGGAGCCGTCACATGGGTAAACTGACCTCTACCTTGTGGTTTGTATTGATTGTTTTTCCGCAGCATGTAATGGCAAATAGCCAATACAATATGCGCAAAGGCGTAACCGATATAAGCAATAATGTATATCAGCTACACATGACCATATTTTTAATATGTTGTGTGATTGGGGTGATAGTGTTCGCAATTATGTTTTGGGCACTTATTCATCACCGTAAATCTAAAGGGGCAGTACCTGCCCAATTTCATGAAAGTACTAAAGTAGAAATACTTTGGACTGCCATTCCATTTGTTATCTTAATTGCCATGGCAATCCCTGCCACTAAAACACTTATTGCAATGGAAGATGCCAGCAAAGCTGATTTAACCATTAAAATTACGGGTTCGCAGTGGAAGTGGCATTACGAATACATGGGTGAGGATGTCGCGTTTTACTCAATTTTATCTACCCCTCAAGATGAAATAGCCAACCTTGCAGATAAAAATCCAAATTATTTGCTTGAAGTTGATAAGCCATTAGTGCTGCCAATTAATCAAAAAGTACGTTTTTTAATGACCTCAGATGACGTTATTCACTCTTGGTGGGTACCTGACTTTGCTGTTAAAAAAGATGCAAACCCCGGCTTCATAAACGAAACATGGACCAACATTAACGAAGTAGGTATTTACCGGGGACAGTGCGCTGAGCTGTGCGGTAAAGATCATGGCTTTATGCCAGTGGTGGTCGAGGCAAAATCGCAGGAAGATTTTAATGCTTGGCTTGCTGATGCAAAACAAGCAAAGCAAAAAGCGGCATTAGCCGATGCAGCTCTGCTTGATCAAACGTTGCCTAAAGAAGAGTTAATGACTTTAGGCGAGCAAGTGTATATGGCAAGTTGCGCCGCGTGTCATCAGCCAACGGGCATGGGCTTACCGGGCGTATTTCCTGCACTTAAAGGCAGCCCCATTGTGCTTGGTGATATAAAAGATCACATTGATATTGTGATCCATGGTCGCCCTGGTACTGCAATGCAAGCTTTTGCTAAACAACTATCAATAAAACAACTTGCGGCAGTCATTACCTACAAACGCAATGCGTGGGGTAACGATACGGGTGATGTAATTCAACCTAGTGAGATTCAGGCAGCACTTGATGCTGATGGGGAGGCGAACTAATGAGTAGCATAGTAGAACAATCTAACGCCAATGAAGCTCACCACGGTCATCATCCTGCAAAAGGCTTTAAGCGCTGGTTATATACAACCAATCATAAAGATATTGGCAGCTTATATTTAATTTTTTCGCTGACTATGTTTTTAATTGGCGGCGCTATGGCTATGGTCATTAGGGCCGAATTATTTCAACCTGGGTTACAGCTAGTTGAGCCTCATTTTTTTAATCAAATGACCACTGTACATGGCTTGATTATGGTATTTGGTGCGGTTATGCCAGCCTTTACTGGCCTTGCTAACTGGATGGTGCCATTAATGATTGGTGCGCCAGATATGGCACTACCAAGAATGAATAACTGGAGCTTTTGGATATTACCCTTCGCATTTTTAATCCTGCTGGCATCTTTATTTATGCCTGGCGGTGGGCCTGCATTCGGCTGGACTTTTTACGCTCCCCTTTCAACTACTTACAGTAACGATAATACTGCGTTGTTTGTATTTGCCGTTCATATTATGGGTATCAGCTCAATTATGGGGGCAATCAATGTAATTGTGACCATAGTTAATTTACGTGCTCCGGGTATGACATGGATGAAGCTTCCGTTATTCGTGTGGACATGGCTAATAACTGCATTTTTGTTAATTGCTGTTATGCCTGTACTTGCGGGAGCTGTGACCATGGTACTCACTGATAAATACTTTGCTACTAGCTTTTTTGATGCGGCCGGCGGTGGCGACCCGGTTATGTTTCAGCACATATTTTGGTTTTTTGGTCACCCTGAAGTATACATCATGATTTTGCCAGCTTTTGGCATTATATCGACCATAGTACCTACCTTTTCACGTAAAAAACTATTTGGTTATGCGTCCATGGTGTACGCCACCTCATCCATTGCGCTACTTAGTTTTATTGTATGGGCTCACCACATGTTTACCACAGGTATGCCGGTGGCTGGCGAGTTATTTTTTATGTACGCAACGATGCTTATATCGGTGCCAACTGGAGTAAAAGTATTTAACTGGGTAGCGACCATGTGGAAAGGCTCAATTAGCTTTGAAGTCCCCATGCTATTTAGTATTGCCTTTATTGTGCTGTTTACCTTAGGAGGCTTTTCTGGGTTGATGTTAGCCATTACACCTGCTGATTTTCAGTATCACGATACGTACTTTGTGGTGGCACATTTTCACTATGTATTAGTAACCGGGGCCATCTTTTCGATAATGGCGGGTGCTTATTACTGGCTGCCTAAATGGACCGGTAATATGTTTAATATTACCTTGGCTAAATGGCATTTTTGGCTATCGCTTGTCAGTGTAAATGTACTGTTTTTTCCTATGCATTTTGTAGGGCTTGCCGGTATGCCCAGGCGTATTCCAGATTACGCTCTGCAGTTTGCCGATTTTAACGCCATTATTAGTATTGGTGGGTTTGCATTTGGTTTATCGCAGCTTTTATTTGTGGCCGTGGTAATTAAGTGCGCCCGAGGTGGCGATAAAGTGCCTGCAAAAGTGTGGGATGGTGCCGAAGGTTTAGAGTGGGAAGTTGAATCGCCAGCGCCGTATCATACCTTTTCTACACCACCGGAAATTAAGTAATGACTCACGCGCCGCTACTTAAACGCTTAGTACTTATTTGCATAGGTATGTTTGCTTTTGCTTTTGCCTTAGTGCCCTTATACGACGTATTTTGCGATGTAACAGGGCTAAATGGTAAGCCATCGCTTGAGCAAGCAAAGCTAAGTACACAGGTTACTCAAAACCGAGAAATAGGGGTGAGTTTTACAACCCATGCGCAAAGTGGCGCGCCATTTGTTGTTAAGTCAAAAGAATACAGTGTTGCAGTTAAACCCGGTGCTATGCGTGAGGTAATGTTTAGCGCTAAAAATAACAGTAACCTCGATAAAGTAATGCAAGCTGTGCCCTCGGTTTCTCCCGGTAAAGCGGCTAAGTATTTACATAAAATTGCCTGTTTTTGCTTTGATCAGCAACCGCTAAAAGCAGGGGAGGAACTTGAGTTTAAACTACTTTTTTATGTCGATACCGCATTACCAACCGATATAGAAGAGCTAACTTTATCGTACACCGTATTTGATATTAGTGAGCAGCTAGTAGCGAGCAATAACTAGCCTGCATGTCTAGTGTAAAACTAGGAGCAAGTAACATGAATCAAGAATATGAAAATTACTACGTACCAGAGCAAAGCCCGTGGCCGATAGTGGGCGCTATTGCTTTATTTTTTATTGCGGTAGGTGCTGCATTAACGGTTATGAGTGCCTCAAAAGAAGGAGGTGGGAGCGGCGTTTACTTGCTATATGTTGGTATTGCCGTGCTTTTATACATGCTTTATAGCTGGTTCAAAAATGTAATTACTGAGTCCGATCAAGGCTTATATTCAGCGCAAATGGACCGTTCGTTCAGACAAGGTATGAGCTGGTTTATTTTTTCTGAAGTAATGTTTTTTATGGCCTTTTTTGGCGCGTTATTTTATGCACGAATATTATCAGTACCTTGGCTTGGAGGTGCAGGCAATAATGCGATGACTAACGAGGTTTTGTGGCCCACTTTTGAAGCGGTTTGGCCGCTAGTGACAACGCCAGCAGGGGATACAACTCAAGCTATGGGTTGGCAAGGCCTACCGCTTATTAATACGCTTATATTACTCGCTTCATCGGTTACTTTGCATTTTGCCCACGTAGCAATGGAAAACAATAAACGTACGACACTTAAAGTATTTCTAGGGGCAACTATTTTATTAGGTGTTTGCTTTTTGGCTCTGCAAGTTGAGGAGTATATACACGCCTATAACGATTTAAATTTAACGCTTGATGCCGGTGTTTACGGTAATACGTTCTTTTTATTGACTGGTTTTCATGGCATGCATGTAACCCTTGGCACTGTACTGTTGCTGGTTATTTTTTTACGAATATTAAAAGGGCACTTTACTAAAGATAAGCATTTTGCATTTCAAGCTGCTGCTTGGTACTGGCATTTTGTAGATGTGGTATGGCTGTGTTTATTTGTATTTGTATATGTGCTGTAGCATTTATTGGGGAATTATTAGCTTTAATAAAGCCAAATTTAAGTGCGGCAATTACCATAATTAATACAACAACCGAAAATATCACGCGGCGGCCTAAAAAGTGAGACATAGGCCGTCCATTTGTTTTACCCGATACCATAATAAATAAAGCTCTAAATAAGTTAAAAAGTATAAACAATAACAACAGTACGATAATAATTTTAATAATCACTGGGTTGAACCTTATGCAGTTAGTTTTATGGCACAAACAAAAGCTTAGCTCAATAATCACACTTTGTATGGTGGCGGTTGTGGTACTTATTTGTGTGCGCTTAGGGTTTTGGCAGCTACAAAGAGCTGAGCAAAAACAGCAGCAGTTAACGGCTATTGAAAAATTGCAAACCCAAGGTGTTATGAGTTGGCAGCAACTTACTAATTTACCATCTAACTGGAATAAAACAGGGGTGTTGGTTGAATTAACTGGGGCATTTATTCAAGGGCAATATTGGCTGTTAGATAATCAAGTTTATAACGGGCAAGTCGGATACGACTTATTAATCTTGTTTAAACCAGCAGATGACTCCCACACTATTTTGGTAAACCTTGGCTGGGTTAAGGCTCCGTTATCTCGAAGTGAATTACCAAAAATAAAGCTTCCTACTAAGCGCTTTACATTAATTGCACAAATAAAAGAGAGCAACCTCAGTGGCTTTACGCTTGAACGCGAAGCTGCTCCCTCCAATATTAGAATTCAAAATATTGACCTTAATAAGCTAAGCAAAACAAGTAAGCAAAAACTCGTTAACTATATGGCTTATAGGCAAGGTGAAGGGGATGAATTAGCTACTCCTCATTATAAAGCTGTTGTTATGAGCCCGCAAAAACATCATGCCTACGCCGTACAGTGGTTTTTAATCGCCATTGCTTGTGTATTCGTGGCTGTTTTTGCTAGTAAAAAAAGGACACACAATGAAAAATAAACCACTTTTATTATTTGTAATTTGCTGCGCCATACCACTAGCTCTAGCGTATGGTGCGCTTAAATTTGATTGGTTACCAACGGCGATAACAAATCATGGTGAGTTTTTAAAACAAGAAATAAAGCTTACTAATTGGCAAAAAAACAACCCCAAACAGTGGACGATTGCTCTAAATTACTCCGCAGAGTGTAACAGTGCATGTAATGAACAACTAAGTGCGCTAGATAATTTATATGTGGCATTGGGTAAAAACCAAGGCAAGGTCGATATGGCGGTGATGGGGATCGTTAATGATAAAAAACTGCCTTGGAAAATGATAAGCGGCCAACAAAATTTAAAGCCAGCCAGTTTGTATTTAATCGATCATATGGGGCTTGTGGTTCTTGAATATCCTTTTAAAACGCAGCCACAAGAAAACCGTTTAGTACAAAAAGGTTTATTAAAAGATCTAAAAAAATTACTTAATTATTCTCGTTCGAGCTAATTGCTAAGCTTACTTAAGTTGGAGTATTTAATGTATAAAAATTATAAAAACTATGTATTAATAACAGGCTTACTTGCTTTAGTTGTAGTGGCATTGGGTGCCTACACCCGACTAAGTGATGCAGGCCTTGGTTGCCCAGACTGGCCCGGCTGTTATGGTTTTTTAACCGTCCCAAAACATGAAGCTGATATAGCACTCGCTACGCAAAGCTACCCCGACATGATGTTTGAAACCGCAAAAGCGTGGAAAGAAATGATCCATCGTTATTTTGCAGGTGCCTTAGGTTTACTTATTTTAGGTTTGTTTATATTGGCCTTTTTAAAGCGCCAATATCCAACCACACCCGTTAAGTTGCCTCTGGCTTTACTTTTACTTGTAGTATTTCAGGCCGCACTTGGAATGTGGACTGTAACCATGAACTTACAGCCACTTATTGTGATGGGCCATTTATTAGGTGGCTTTAGTATTTTATCGCTAATTACACTTTTGTATTTACGCTTAACAGCCAAACCTATAATGGGTGGAGACAGCGGCGCAAAAAGGTATTTTAGCTTGAGTCTAGTCGCGCTAGGTGTGCTCATTATTCAAATAGCGCTTGGCGGTTGGCTTGCTGCAAATTATGCGGCACCGCATTGTAATGGTTTACCTTTGTGTAGCTACGCTCAACCATTTTCGCTCAGTAGTGTATTTCAGTTACCCCTTGAGCACAGTAATTACGAGTTTGGTGTGTTGTCGCAACAAGCGCGTATGTCTATACATTTATTGCATCGTATTTGGGCGCTTGTAACGTGTGTTGTTTTAGCTTTTATAATGTGGCGAATATACAGCCAAGCATACTCTCAAAAAATAAAAAATTGTGTGGTTAGCGTACTTGTTGCCTTACTTTGTCAAATAAGTTTAGGGCTTGCGGTGGTGCATTGGCACTTTCCGTTAGGGGTAGCACTGGCGCACAATTTAATGGCTGCCATACTATTATTAACAATGGTTAGGTTGTGTTACTACCTAAAGTCACGCACATAAAGGGGGAATTGTTATGGCACTTACAATTGATAAAAAAGCACTACAAGGCGAGAGCTCGCTACCTTTAATTAATCGTACTTATAATTTACTGCAAGATTACTTAGCTATCAGCAAATTTAAGGTTGTGGCTATGCTCGTATTAACAGCTTGGGTAGGCTTAGCGCTGGCTCCAGATGTAGGTAGAGGCATAGCTGTACAATTTACGAGTTTATTAGGTATTGGTTTACTATCTGCGGCAGCTGCGGTGATCAATCACGTTGTTGACAGCGAGATAGACTCAAAAATGGCGCGTACGCGTCATCGTCCTGTTGCTAAAGGGCGTTTGAGTAAGACCCACGCACTTAGTTTTGCAGCTGCTATTGGCGTAGCAGGTTTTATTATGCTGATGGTGTGGGCAAATACACTGACCGCAATACTGACTTTATTTGCATTGGTTGGCTATGCCTTTGTGTATACTTCATTTTTAAAACGTGCCACTCCGCAAAATATTGTTATTGGTGGTTTAGCGGGCGCTATGCCTCCGTTGCTTGGTTGGGTGTCTGAAACAGACCAAATGGCAGCCGCTCCATGGTTACTTGTAATGATTATTTTTACCTGGACACCACCGCACTTCTGGGCGCTTGCGATAGCCCGTAAAAGTGATTATGAACGAGCTAAAATACCCATGTTACCTGTTACTCACGGAATAGATTTTTGTAAAACATGTGTGGTTGCCTATTCTGTTTTACTGGCCGTTGTATGTGTATTACCTTACTTAATTGGTATGTCGGGATTAATATATTTAATTGGAGCTTGTGCATTAAATGCAGTATTCATATACAAAGCCGTTAAGTTAAAAATTGCCGGAAACGATGAAACTGCTATGGACTTATTTCGTTTTTCAATCATTCATTTAATGGTACTCTTTGTCGTATTATTTATAGATAAATGGCTCCCTTTATGATGCAATTAAAGCTCTGTTTTAGTATTGTTTTAATGCTATTTTTATCAGCCTGTTCAGATAAAAATAGCCCCCCTGATGTAGATGCGTTAGTTTACGAAACCGCAAAACCACTGTCGGACTTTAAGCTCAATAATCAAAATGGAGAGTTAGTTACTAAAGCGCAGTTTTTAGGGCAATGGAATTTAGTATTTTTAGGTTATACAAGTTGCCCCGATATTTGCCCATTGACCCTTGTGAAGCTAAACAATGTTTATAAAAATTTGCACAACGATTACCCGCTACAAATTTGGTTTATGTCGGTCGACCCTAAGCGAGATACAGCACAAAAACGAAAAGCTTATATAGATTATTTTAATCCTGACTTTTTAGCTGTTTCAGGTCCCCATAAAGACCTATTTCCTTTAGTAAGGGAGCTTGGCTTAATTTACGCTATAAGCGATTCTAACGAATCAGAATATGCAGTTGATCATAGCGCATCTGTGGCACTGGTTGATCAAAACGGTGCTGTAAGAGCTATTTTTAAGCCTGAATTTAAACAAGGCAGCGTACCGTTAATCAATGCCTCACAATTAACAGAAGAGTTTATAAAAATAGCTGACTACTATAAAACTAGTTTTTAACTTTTAATGAATTTTAAAGGAGCTTTATGCTCCTTTTTTGTATTTTTAATGCATTTATACCAATCCGCAATAATACTTAATCATTTTGCGGGGCTAAACGTATCGCTATCTGCGTTAAAAAACTCTCATTTAGAACAACTAAATAGCGAATTTTTTGCCTACCTATCAACACGTTTTTCCACCCTCAAAATAGATCACTTAATTAAGCGAATTGGTATTATAATTTTTTTTTACCCTTTTATGGCAATTTCAATAACTAGGTCTAAGCTTTTGTTATGAATTGAATTGACAGGGAAAGTCCCAAAAAAATGCTAAAGCTACCCAGTGAACTTGCCATCACGCAAGTTGAGACTCTACATCAAGATTTACTCCAAGAACTCAATTGCAATGATGATATTTGCATTGACGTTAGTGATGTTAGATCTGCTGACACTGCTTCAATTCAACTTTTATGTTCCCTACAAAAACACCTGCAAACCATCCATCATAAAATTATTTGGGTTGGCAGCAGCGAAGCGTTAACGCATACCGTTAATCAACTTGGTTTAAGTCAATATTTAATACTCGAAAGTAAAGGTTAGAGGTTTATATGAAAAGAATTTTAGCGGTTGATGATTCTGCATCAATGCGTCAAATGGTGAGTTTTACCCTAAAAACAGCAGGGTTTGATGTAACCGAAGCAAAAGATGGTAGCGAAGCTTTAGCAATTGCAAAGCAGCAAGATTTTGATGCGGTAATATCCGATGTAAACATGCCTATTATGGACGGTATTACATTAATAAGAGAGCTGCGCACCTTACCTAATTATAAATTTACGCCATTGCTTATGCTCACAACAGAGTCTGGACTTGATAAAAAAGTAGAGGGAAAAGCCGCAGGTGCTACAGGTTGGATTGTAAAACCTTTTAACCCTGATCAGTTGTTAGCGGTAATTAAAAAGGTTATTCGCTAGGGAGCGCAGTGTGAGCATAGATTTAAGTCAATTTTTTGAAGTTTTCTTTGAAGAGAGTTTTGAAGGCCTAGATACCATGGAGGCCGAGCTTTTAAATTTGGTGCCAGGTGAGGAAGACTTAGAAACTATAAACACGATTTTTAGAGCCGCACACTCAATAAAAGGCGGCAGTGGCACGTTTGGTTTTACCTCCGTTGCCGACTTTACTCACGTGCTTGAAACACTACTTGATCAAATACGCCAAGGGGAGCGTGAGCTAAGTACCGAGCATGTTAATTTACTACTTAAAGCAGTTGACTGTTTACGAGGGTTGCTTGCTGCATTACAAAGCGAGCAAGAGCCTGATTTAAATGAAGCCAATGCATTACGCTTACAGTTTGAACAAGTGCTTGAAATAAATAATGACGCAGAAGCATCTGTGCAACTAGCCGGTGCTAAAGATACCGGCAGTAATACTTACCAAATAGATTTTAAGCCGCACCAGCACCTTTTTAAAACCGGTAATGAGCCATTATTTATGATCAGCGAGCTGGCTGAGTTAGGCGAATTAGAAACACATGTATTTTATGATGAAGTACCCGATATAACAGAGTTGAGCAGCGATGAATGCTTCTTACATTGGCGCTTTTTTTTAAATACAGCCAAAGATAAAAAAGCAATAAATGAGATATTTGAGTGGGTAGAAGATGACGCAGATATAAGCATTGAGCTGTGCGGCGGCCTATTTACGAACGACTCCCAAAACAATGATGTTAAACATTCAGTTGTGAGCGATGAGTGTACTTTAAAAAATGAAGAGTCGAGCACTACTCAACCTGCAGCCACTCCAGCAAAGCCTAAGGCTCAAAGCAATGATAAAAAGCCTGTAACGACGCCTGAGTCAACCTCAATAAGAGTAGGAATCGATAAGGTTGATTCGCTAATAAATATGGTTGGTGAGCTGGTTATTACCCAAGCCATGCTTAATCAGCTAAGCGAGCAAGAAATAACACCCGCCACAATTACCTCACTTCAAGAAGGGCTCGCACAGCTTGCGCATAACACTCGCGACTTACAAGAAAACGTTATGCGAATTCGTATGTTGCCGATTAACTTTGTTTTTAGTCGTTTTCCTCGCTTGGTTCGCGATATTGCACAAAAGCTCAATAAGCAGGTCGAGCTTAAGCTTATAGGTGAGCAAACGGAACTTGATAAAACGGTCATGGAAAAAATATCAGATCCTATGGTTCACTTGGTTAGAAATTCACTCGATCACGGCCTGGAAACTGTTGAGCAAAGAGTTGCAGCAGGGAAAGATCCTGTGGGCACTGTTACTTTAAATGCGTTTCATCAAGGAGGTAACATCGTTATTGAAATTATGGATGATGGCCAAGGACTCAATACTAAAAAAATTAGGGAAAAAGCGATTGCTAATGAGCTAATTACAGCCGATAGCATTTTAAGTGATGATGAAGTAAACGAACTAATTTTTATGCCTGGTTTTTCAACGATGGACGAGGTAAGTGACTTATCTGGTCGTGGTGTAGGGATGGATGTTGTTAAACGAAATATTCAGTCTTTAAATGGCTCTGTTGAGGTTACCTCAGCCCCAGGCGTTGGCTCTACATTTACGATACGTTTACCCCTTACACTCGCTATTTTAGATGGGCAACTCGTTAAAGTAGCTAAGCATACTTACATTATTCCACTCATTTCTATTGTTGAATCACTGCAAATTGATATTACAAAAGTAAGCCGAGTAGGTAAAAACCTTGATGTACTAAGGCTGCGCGACGAATACATTCCAATTTTAAGATTATACGATATTTTTAATCATCAAAATGCCATTGAATCTTTAGATAAAACTCTCCTTGTTGTTGTTGAAACAGATAATCAAAAAGTGGGCTTACTTGTAGACGATTTACTCTCTCAGCAGCAAGTTGTTATTAAAAGCTTAGAGGCAAATTACCACAAGGTTGATGGTGTATCTGGCGCCACTATTTTAGGTGACGGGCGCGTGTCACTAATTGTAGATATAAGCGGTTTAATAAAACTATCAGGCCTGAAAAAGCCAGGAAGCCAAGAGCTTATTATTGATCAGCATATAGCTGTGGAGGCTCAATGAACGCTGAAAAAAGCGAGCTAAATAATGCACTAAGCCTGCAGCAAGAGCAGGGAATCAAACAATTTTTAACCTTTATCATGGCCGATGAAGAATATGGCGTTGATATTTTAACTGTTCAAGAAATTCGTAGTTGGGAAGAAATAACCGAACTACCAAACTCTCCTGATTTTGTAAAAGGCGTAATTAATTTACGCGGCACAATAGTACCCATAATAGATTTACGGTTACGTTTTGGTCTTTCAAGTGCGGAATATGGCTCATTAACGGTTGTTATTGTTGTAAAAATTGAGTTTGAACAAGGCAGTAAAATTATGGGAATTGCGGTTGATGCGGTGTCTGATGTTTACAGCATTGCAGAGCAGGACGCAAAAGCAGTACCTAGTTTATCTGAGTCGAATAGCTGCGAGTACGTAGCTGGTTTGGTTAATGTGGGCGAGAAAATGATCGCATTAATCGATTTGCAAAAAACAATGAATATTTAGTTAGTTAAAACTAAATATAGTAATAAAAAATAACTTAAAGGTGGTGATGGGCATGGGATGGTTTAGTAATCCAAAGCAGTCAAAATCCAGTAATGATTTAATTGTCGATGCGTTAAATAAATCATTAGCGGTGATTGAGTTTGAACCTAACGGACAAATAATTACTGCAAATTCTAATTTTTTAAGTGCAATGGGCTACAGGCTTGAAGAGGTCCAAGGCCAGCACCATTCTTTATTTGTAGACCCAGATGAGGCGCAAAGTAACGACTATAAAAACTTTTGGCAGCGTCTACGCAATGGTGAATTTATTTCTGATGAATTTAAACGCAACGCTAAAGGTAATAAAGAGGTTTGGATTCAAGCAACCTATAACCCCATTGTGGATGAGAGCGGCCAAATACTTAAAGTTGTAAAGTTTGCCACAGATATCACTAAGCAAAAGTTAGTAACGGCAGAAGCTGCTGGGCAAATTAATGCTATTAGTAAGTCTCAGGCAGTTATAGAGTTTAATTTAGATGGCACTATTATTGATGCCAATGATAACTTTTTAAATACCTTAGGCTATCAACTTAATGAAATAAAAGGTAAACATCATCGTTTATTTGTAGAACCTGAATACGCTAATAGTAATGAATATAAAGCATTTTGGGATAAGTTAGCGCAAGGCGAGTTTGATTCTGGCGAGTATTTAAGAATAGGTAAACAAGGACAAGAAGTTTGGATTCAAGCATCGTACAACCCTATTTACGATATGAACGGCAACCCATTCAAAGTTATAAAATACGCATCAGATATTACTGAGCAAAAAGAGTTAGAAAAAGCTTCTCGAAAAGCGGCCGATTTAGCCAGTGCATTAAAAGTATGTCAAGCAAATGTAATGATTGCAGATAAAGATCTTAATATAGTATTTGTGAATGATCGCGTTCATTCAATGCTTAAAGCCAGAGAGAAAGACTTGCAAACGGTATTACCTAATTTTGCTGTAGATAGCTTAATTGGTACATGCGTTGATGATTTTCATAAACACCCATCACATCAGCGTGACTTATTAAAAAATTTAGAACAACCGCATAAAGCAGAGCTAAGATTAGCGGGGCTTATATTTACCCTTATTGCCTCTCCTTGGGTAAGCCATGAAGGAGAGCGCTTAGGAACTATTGTTGAGTGGGAAGATATAACGCAAAGTGTTGCAAAAGCAGAGCAAGAACGCAGCGAAGCCCAAGAAAATCTACGTGTACGCCAAGCGCTTGATACCGTTGCAACTAATACCATGATTGCTGATGCATCAAACGTTATTGTTTATATGAATCAAGCCGTTAAAAATATGATGAGTGCAGCAGAAAATGATTTACGCAAAGATCTGCCTAATTCCGACAGTACAAACTTACTTAAACAAAATATTGATATTTTTCATAAAAACCCTGCACATCAGCAAAGCCTACTTGATAAGTTAACAACTACTTACAAAGCAGAAATACTTGTTGGTGGACGTACATTTGGCTTGGTAGCTAACCCTATTTTGACCCCCGAAAACGAACGCATAGGCACAGTGGTTGAGTGGGAAGATAGAACTGATGAAGTGGCTATTGAAAAAGAGATTGCAGAGCTCATTGTAGCCGCTGGAAATGGGGAGCTGGATACGCGAGTAATTGAAGCTGATAAAAGCGGATTTTTCTTACGTTTAGCGAAAGGGTTAAATAGCCTAGTTAAAATTGTTGATGATGCAGTTGCTGATACCGCAAATATGCTTGATGCGATGGCAAGTGGTGATTTATCAAAACGCATAGAAAGTGAGTACAAAGGCTCATTTGATAAGCTAAAACGCGATGCAAATACAACCGCAGATAAACTAACGGAAGTAATCAATCGCATAAATTCTTCAGCAACACTTGTAGCAAGTGGTGCAGAGGAAATATCACAAGGGAATGCTGATTTAAGTCAACGTACTGAAGAGCAAGCTTCGTCACTTGAAGAAACAGCATCGAGTATGGAAGAAATGACCAGCACAGTTCGCCAAAATGCCGATAACGCAAAAGTAGCGAACGATTTAGCAGAAGAGACTTGTGAAAAGGCAATACAAGGCGGCGAGGTTGTAAACCGCGCTGTGACTAGCATGTCGGCAATAAACGAGTCGAGTAAAAAAATCGCAGACATTATTGGTGTGATTGACGAAATTGCATTTCAAACTAATTTGTTAGCACTTAACGCTGCCGTTGAGGCAGCAAGAGCGGGCGAGCAAGGCCGTGGTTTTGCCGTAGTGGCAGGTGAAGTTCGTAACTTAGCACAGCGCTCAGCAGGGGCCGCTAAAGAAATTAAAGAGTTAATAAGAGATAGTGTAGGGAAAGTCGCCGATGGGTCTCAGTTAGTTAATGAGTCAGGTGCAACACTTAAAGAAATTGTTATTTCAGTACAGCGTGTTACGCAAATGATTTCTGATATTACCGAAGCATCAGAGGAGCAAAGCGCAGGTATTGAGCAAGTGAACAAAGCTATTTCTCAAATGGATGAAATGACTCAACAAAACGCTGCACTTGTAGAAGAGGCATCTGCAGCTGGTGAGTCTATGGCCGAGCAAGCAAACGAAATGCGCAGACTCCTTCACTTCTTTTCGTTAGGGCAGCAAGACATACCATTGGTGTCATCAACCATGAGTACGCCTGCTTTAACACAGCAACCGCAAAGTAGCTTTAGCAGAAGTAAACCACGAGGCGAAAACTTTGTAGATTCGGCTGAAGAGTGGGAGGAGTTTTAGTAAATAACCTGAGCTTTGATTAAGGGATTTATTATTCAAAGCGCTTGTTAAATATACTTAGCTTAGCGTAATTAATTGCGCTAAGCGCCGCTTGTTCTGTATTTGAGAGTAGCCAATGAAAGAGTTTTTATTTACTGAGCGCGACTTTAAAGAAATTGCCGCTTTAGTGTATAACGCATGCGGTATTGTGCTTGGTGAGCATAAGCGTGAAATGGTGTACTCACGTATTGCACGGCGCATACGAGAAAGAAAACTAACAGATTTTAGTACTTATTTAGCTTATTTAAATAGCCATAAAGATCAGGAGTTTGATGCATTTATTAATGCGTTAACAACTAACTTAACTTCATTTTTTCGTGAATCCCATCACTTTGATTATCTAAAAAAACAATTAGTCCCCGCTTTGTTAGTACAAAATAAAAACAGTCGACGAGTACGAATTTGGTCGGCTGGATGCTCAACAGGAGAAGAGCCATATAGCCTAGCAATGGCGTTACATGAGTTATTTCCTAGCAACTGGGACGTTAAGATTTTAGCGACAGACCTAGACTCTAATGTACTTAAAAAAGCACATACAGGTGTCTATAGCGCGGCTAATGTAAATGGGTTAGATGATGCGTTGTTAAAGCGTTGGTTTTTAAAAAGTAAAGATGGCGAAAGCTATAAGGTTAAACCAAAGCTACAGCAGTTAATTTCTTTTAAACGCTTAAATTTATTACAAGATTGGCCAATGAAAGGGCCCTTTGATTTAATTTTATGCCGTAACGTTGTTATTTACTTTGATAAAGACACTAAAGATTTATTATTTAAACGTTATGCAGAAATACTCGCTCCACATGGGCATTTATTTTTAGGTCACTCAGAAACCATGGGCAAAGAGCATACTGAGTTTAAAAATTTAGGCAAAACTATGTACCAAAAGGCCGCCGATGCACGCACAGTTTAAAGGGGTTCTTCCTGGGTTTGAGCATATAAAGCGTTATTGGGACTCTGGGCGAGAAAGCGTGGTCGCTAAAATTTTACCGGGTGAGTTTTATGTATCAAAAAATAATGAACTGATATCAACCGTTTTAGGCTCTTGTATTGCGGCATGTGTATACGATGAAAAATTAGGAATTGGTGGCGTTAATCACTTTATGTTGCCGGTAAAAAAAGGTGAGCATGTAGAAGGTGCGCATAGCTTAAGCGGGCGATACGGCAATTGGGCTATGGAGTATTTAATTAACGAAGTACTCAAAAATGGCGGATCACGCAAAAATTTAAAAATTAAACTCTTTGGTGGCGGGCGAATAATAAGTGCGATGACAGATATTGGGTTGGGTAATATAAGTTTTGCGAATGCCTACATAAAAGAAGAAGCGCTTAATTTAGTTGCTCATGATATGGGTGGACCTTGGCCTAGGAAAATTTTTTTTCATCCGCATACTGGTAAAGTGCACGTAAAAAAACTTAAAAATCTTCATAACAATACAATTGAAAAACGCGAAGTTAAATACTTACAAAATCTTCAACAGCAAGATAAAAAAACAGATATTGAACTGTTTTAGGGGTGCATATGATAAAAGTATTAATAATTGATGACTCTCCATTAATTAGGCAGTTACTTACCGAGATTTTAGGCCAAGCTAACGACATAAAAGTTGTAGGTTGTGCTGAGGATCCTTACGAAGCGCGGGAAATGATAAAAAAGCTTAACCCTGATGTGCTGACTCTTGATGTTGAAATGCCAAAAATGGATGGTATTAGTTTTTTAAAAAATTTAATGCGGCTCAGGCCAATGCCCGTAGTGATGATTTCTACTTTAACAAAAAAAGGTTCACCTATTACGTTAGAGGCATTAGAGCTCGGTGCAGTAGATTTTATAGCTAAACCCACCGTTAATGTTAAAGAACACATGAGCCATTACAGTGCTTTAGTACAACAAAAAGTAAGAGTCGCTGCAGGTGCAAGGGTAAGAGGTTTTAAAAAGCCTATATCTAATGAGCCTATTGCAGCTAACACGCAGTTTTTGTTGAACAAGGTCATTGCAATAGGAGCATCTACCGGTGGTACAGAGGCTATTAAAGAGGTGTTAATTAAAATGCCAAAAAACTGCCCACCCATTGTTATTACGCAACATATCCCTCCAGGCTTTAGTGCTTCTTTTGCGCAAAGAATGGATCGTACATGCACCATAAATGTGACAGAAGCAGAACAAGGGGATAAGCTAACAGCAGGCAACGCCTATATTGCTCCTGGTGGATTACACTTGAGTATTGTTAAGCGAGGGGTGGGTTTATATTGCCAGCTTGATGATAACGAGCCCGTAAATAGGCATAAACCTGCGGTAGATGTTTTATTTAACTCATTAATACAAACAGGTGCAAAAAACGTAGTTGCGGCAATACTCACTGGCATGGGAAGTGATGGTGCGAAAGGCTTACTTGGTTTAAAGCAAAGCGGGGCATATACAATGGCGCAAGATGAGTATTCATCCGTTGTGTGGGGAATGCCTAAGGCAGCAATTGATATTGGGGCTGAAAACGAAGTCGTAGCGCTAGATAAAGTTACCCAGCGCCTTTTAAGCCAAGCTATTAAGGTTTAGCGTTTTCGATAACCCATGGTTGTGAAAACCAAAAGTAACTTCCTGGGTTTGAAATAGAAGGCGCAGTACAATTAAAGCGTGAACGGCCTTTATTAAGTACTTTTGGTGAGGTTATTTCTACTGTGCTTTCACTGATCCAGTTTAAATCTGCTTGGCCTACGCTTGATACGTAACAAGCAAATTGGCTTTTATGAAAATCACCCATATTAAACGTCACCGTAAGCATAGGTGGGTTTTGCTCTGTCACGCTGTCTTTGTAAGTTAGTTTAGTAATATTAAAAGCTCGTGAATTAAGCTTAGTAATAAGTGTTTCTAATTTACTATAAAAACCAGATGCCGGAAAACGCGGTAAACGGCTAAAGTTAGAATCTTTATTTACCGCCCCTGAGTGCTGGCCAATACCAATAAAGCCGAGCTCTGTTACCAGTGCTTGTAGCTCGTTATTAAACTCACCATACGGATAGGCTAAGTATTTATAATCTTGTCCGGTTTCTTCTTTTATGCGTTTTTGCGAATCTAGAATGTCTTTTTTAATACGAGAGCGCCACTGAGCATTTGTTTCGTTTTCAAGCTTGCGATGTAAGTAATCGTGTTGCCCACTGTGATTAGCAATCAAAGCGCCTTTTTTAGCGAGTTCTTTTAGTTTATCCCAACCCATAACGTAGCTAATGCCTTCATCTATTAATTTTGGGTTTACAAAAATAGTGTATGGGTAGCCAAACTTTTCTAAAATAGGCGCTGCTTGTTCGTAGTTATTGTTGTAGCCATCATCAAAAGTAATGGCAACGGTTTTATCGGGCAGGGTTTCACCTTGCTCTAGAGCACTAATCAACTCATTAAGCGCAATAACCTTAAAGTCATGCTCTTTTAAATAACTCAAATGCTTAGTAAATGTATTTGCACTAACGCTTGTTACAGCGGGTAGAGTTTCGCTAACATGATGATACTGTAAAATTACGGCTGCTTGAGCACGTACAGATACACTAATGAGGATAAATAATACTAAATGAAACAATTTCTTATACATAATAAGGCACACCATAAAAGCTTGCTGTTGTTAGCGGGTCCGATGATACTATCAAATATCACAGTGCCATTGTTAGGAATTGTTGATACCGCCGTAATAGGCCACTTAGGTAGCGCTCATTACTTAGCGGGTATTGCCCTAGGCTCCGCTGTTATTTCTATTTTATTCTGGCTCGCTGGTTTTTTAAGAATGAGTACCACGGGACTGGTTGCTCAAGCATATGGAAAAAACGATTTAACTCAGCTTGCTGCTTTACTTAAACGAAGCTTATTGCTTGCAAGTGCAGTTGCTGTGTTATTAATTGTGTTATCCCCCTTAATAAAACACGCTATAGCTTATCTTTCAGCTGCGCATAACGATGTACTTATTCAAGCCTATCAGTACTTTAGCATTCGAATTTTTAGTGCTCCAGCAGCATTATGTAATTTAGTGTTACTCGGTTGGATGCTTGGTGTGCACTATGGCAGAGGGCCATTTTATCTTTTATTAGTGACTAATATAACTAATATCGTGCTTGATATTTACTTTGTTGTGTACTTAGATTGGGCGGTTGCAGGGGCTGCGTGGGCATCACTTATTGCCGATTATACTGCTTTAGCATTTGCCTTAATTTTGGTTGTAAAACTAGCCAAAAAACAAGGGATCGAATTAAGCACGCCGCATTGGCTTAGTATTAGCAAAATGGCTGAGTTACTAAGTTTAAACCGCGATATATTTATTCGCTCTTTAATACTGCAAGTATGTTTTAGCTTTATGACATTTTACGCGGCGCGTATTGGCGAAACCACATTAGCGGCCAATGCTGTTTTACTCAACTTTTTAATGTTGGTGAGCTTTGCCCTAGATGGAATTGCGTATGCCGCAGAGGCAAAGGTAGGGCAGGCGAAGGGCCAACAAAGCGTTAAAAAAATAAGGATGTGGGTTAAAATTAGTGTATTTTGGGGAATGCTTTTTGGCATTTTATACAGTGCCTTTTTTGCATTATTTGGCAGCACTATAATCAAGCTTTTAACTAATGTACCAGAAGTAATACAAGAGGCTACTCACTATTTACCTTGGGTAATTGTATTGCCTATTTTAGCGATGAGCTGCTTTTTGTTTGACGGCGTATTTGTAGGCTTAACACGAGCTAAAAATATGCGTAACAGTATGATACTTTCTGCTGGAGTAGGTTTTTTTGGTGTGTTTTGGGTATTTATTGATTGGCAAAACAATGGACTATGGCTTGCAATGAGCTGCTTTATGTTAATGCGTGGAGTTACATTAATTATTAAGTATCAGCGCTTAAAAGCACATAATCAACTGTTGGATTAAGCTTACTTCCACAGGTCAGGGTCGTGATTTTTAGGCCCCATATCTTTTAAAACCTGAGAAAAGCGATTGGCAAAAATACCGCTATAGCCCCAAGCAGCAAAGAAAAGTGCAGGGATTAAAATAACAATGCCGATAATTTGTAAACTGAAGTGGGTATAGTACCCAATAGATATGAAAATCACGGCTAGCACAAACAGTGCTAAGCCGCGAAAAAAGCGCTTTAAGCTCAGCTTAGGATTGCTTCCTAAGCGATAAATAAGCTGCTTTAGCATCAATAGTGCTTAATAGTAAGAGTGATCGCCTGCTTGGTGCTCTGTAATATCGGCAACACCAGTGATTTCTTCAAACTTAGCTATCATCTCTTTTTCGATGCCTTCTTTTAGCGTTACATCGATCATAGAGCACCCATTACAACCACCTCCAAACTGAAGTACAGCAATACCTGCGGCTGTAATTTCAACAAGGCTTACTTGACCACCATGGTTAGCAAGTTGTGGGTTTACTTCTGTTTCAAGCATGTGCTGTACACGTTCGTTTAATGTAGCGTCTTCGCCAATTTTACGTGCTTTAGCATTAGGTGCTTTTAGCGTTAATTGAGTGCCCATTTTGTCGGTAACAAAATCAATTTCAGCTTCTTCTAAAAAAGGTGCACTTTCTGTATCTACAACGGCATCAAAACCATTAAAGTTTAAGCGAATGTCACTGTCTTCAACAGCGTCTTCTGGACAATAAGAAACACCACACTCCGCTTGTGATGTACCAGGGTTTACAACAAACACACGAATATTGGTTTGCTGTGATTGATCTGCTAAAAGTTTAGCAAAATGCGCTTGTGCTGTTTCGGAAATAGAAATCATAAAACCGTCTATACTTGACTAAATTACTCGGATACTGCATATCATACTCCGCTCATCGTGTTGCGGCTAG